>JAEEGL011301886.1_pt1 | contig 28943 bp, 23 predicted proteins | sample 9134231 | NCBI WGS metagenome assembly JAEEGL01 (sample SAMN16246548, study PRJNA631951) | gut metagenome | biome: gut microbiome; feature: rumen; material: fiber-attached | host: Bos | place: Iran: Karaj | collected 2018-10 | reverse complement strand
GACGAGTATCCGCACAATAGCCGTCAGGCCGCAGCCATCATGATGATGATCCAGAACAATCTGGACAAGGCCGTGGCGCAGCACCCGCACGAACTGATCACTTACGGTGGCAACGGCGCTGTGTTCCAGAACTGGGCACAATACCGCCTGGTGATGAAGTACCTGAGCGAGATGACCGACGAGCAGACCTTGGTAATGTACAGCGGTCACCCGTTGGGACTTTTCCCCTCGCACAAGGACGCACCCCGCGTGGTGGTCACCAACGGCATGGTCATCCCCAACTATAGCAAGCCCGATGACTGGGAGCGCATGAACGCCCTCGGCGTGAGCCAGTATGGCCAAATGACCGCCGGCAGTTACATGTATATCGGTCCGCAGGGCATCGTTCACGGCACTACCATCACCGTACTCAACGCCGCCCGCAAGGTCATGGGCGCAGAGCGCGAGAAGCGCATCCCATTGTTCGTCACCGCTGGATTGGGCGGCATGAGCGGCGCACAGCCTAAGGCGGGCAACATCGCCGGTGTGGTAAGCGTCATCGCCGAAATCAATCCGCTGGCGGCACGCAAGCGCTACGACCAAGGTTGGGTGGACGAGTTGCATGAGAACCTTGACGAATTGATTCCTGCCATCCGCAAGGCCGTCGCTGAGCGCCGCGTGGTGTCGATGGCCTACGTCGGCAACATCGTAGACCTGTGGGAGCGTTTGGCCGATGAGGATATCCATGTGGACTTGGGCAGCGACCAGACCTCGCTGCATAACCCGTATGCCGGCGGCTACTACCCCGTAGGCTACAGCCTCGAGGAATCGAAGGTGATGATGGCCGAGCAACCTGATCAGTTCAAGGAGGCCGTCTTCGCTTCATTGCGCCGTCAGGTGGCCGCCATCAACCGTCTTACCGCCAAGGGGATGTACTTCTTTGACTATGGCAACGCCTTCATGCTCATGGCGAGCCGTGCCGGTGCCGACATCATGAAGGACGAGACGCACTTCCGCTATCCGAGCTATGTACAAGACATCATGGGCCCGATGTTCTTTGACTACGGCTTCGGCCCGTTCCGCTGGGTATGCACCTCGTGCGACCCGCACGACTTGGAGGTGAGCGACCGCCTCGCCGCCGAGGTGCTTGACGACATGCTGCAGAGCGCTCCCGAGGACATCAAGGGGCAGTTGGCCGATAACCTTCACTGGATTCGCGAGGCAGGTAAGAACCACCTAGTGGTGGGTTCTCAGGCGCGCATCCTCTATGCTGACAGCGAGGGGCGCACGCGCATCGCGCTGGCGTTTAACGATGCCATCCGCCGCGGCGAAATCACACGTCCCATCGTCTTGGGTCGTGACCACCACGATGTCAGTGGCACCGACTCGCCGTTCCGCGAGACCAGCAACATCTACGACGGCAGCCAGTTCTGCGCCGACATGGCAGTACAGAATGTCATCGGCGACTCGTTCCGTGGTGCCACCTGGGTAAGCATCCACAATGGTGGCGGTGTAGGATGGGGCGAGGTCATCAACGGTGGCTTCGGTATGGTGATTGACGGTAGTGAGGCCGCCGACCGCCGCATCCGCCAGATGCTGTTGTGGGATGTGAACAACGGCATCGCCCGTCGCTCGTGGGCACGCAACAAGGGTTCGATGGATGCCATCCGCCGCGAGATGGAGCGCACCCCCGGCCTGCAGGTCACCATGCCCAACCTGGTCGATGATGACCTTCTTGACAGCACATCAATCTAACTCTCATCCAAGAACCGACTAATTAACATAACCTATGATTCATGAGATTAGCGCCGAGCATCTGAGCGTGGAGCGTGTCGGCGAAATTATCGAGAGAAATATGAAGTTGCGGCTGAGCGACGATGCCCGTGCGCGCATCATCCGCTGCCGCCAGTATCTGGACGAGAAAATCGCCAACAGCCCTGTGCCGGTCTATGGCGTGACCACGGGCTTCGGTTCGTTGTGCAAGGTGAGTGTAAGTCAGGATCAACTGTCGCAGCTGCAAATCAACCTGATGAAGTCACATGCTTGCGGCGTGGGAGAGCGTGTACCCAACGAGATTGTACGCATTATGCTCCTACTCAAGGTGCAGTCGCTGAGCTATGGCTACTCAGGCTGCAAACTCGACACCGTGGAGCGACTGATTGACTTCTTCAACGAGGGCATCTGTCCCATTGTCTATCGCCAAGGTTCGCTGGGTGCTTCGGGCGACCTGGTGCCGCTGGCTCATCTGTGCTTGCCGCTGGTGGGACTGGGCGAGGTGGAGATGGACGGCAAGGTCTTCACCAGTGCCGAGATGCTGCGGGCCAAGGGTTGGGAACCCATCCACTTGGCCAGCAAGGAGGGGTTGGCGTTGCTCAACGGAACACAGAACATGGGCGCGTTTGCCGTGTGGGCCGTGCTGCGCGCACAGGAACTGAGTGACTGGGCCGACCGCATTGGCACGATGTCGCTTGAGGCTTACGACGGCCGCATCGAGCCGTTCACCGAGGCCGTCCATCTGGTGCGTCCTCACAAGGGCCAACTCGAGACCGCGGCTCGCATCAAGGGGTTGCTCCAGGGCAGCGAACTGATTCGCCAGCCCAAGGTGCATGTGCAGGATCCCTACTCGTTCCGATGCATGCCACAGGTGCATGGCACCGTCAAGGACACCATCCGCTATGTCAAGAGCGTGATTGAGACCGAAATCAACAGTGCCACCGACAACCCCACCGTCTGCCCCGACGAGGATCTCATCATCAGTGCAGGCAACTTCCACGGCGAACCCATTGCCCTTCCGATGGATTTCCTGGCTATGGCGCTGAGCGAACTGGCGAACATCAGCGAGCGCCGCATCTATCGCTTGGTAAGCGGCACGCGCGGTTTGCCCGACTTCCTGGTTGCCAACCCGGGTCTGAACAGCGGATTCATGATTACGCAATATACCGCCGCCAGTGTGGTGAGCCTGAACAAGTCGCTAGCCATGCCATCAAGCACCGACAGCATCCCTTCGTGCCAGGACCAGGAAGACCTGGTGAGTATGGGTGCTAATGCTGCCATCAAGCTTTATAAGGTGGTATTCAACACCGAGCGCGTGCTGGCCATTGAGTTGTTCAACGCCGCTCAGGCACTGGAGTTTCGTCGTCCGCTCAAGTCTTCGCCTGTCATTGAGCAGTTGCACGCCGACTTCCGCAAGGTGGTGCCATTTATCCTTGACGATGACGTGATGTATCCCCATATCGAAGCCGCCATTAAATTCCTACGCAAATGACACTATTAGTCAAGAATATAGGGACATTGGCGGGAATCGACGAAGATGGGTTGACCCGACGCCAGGGGGCGCAGATGCGCCAGTTGAACTGCATTGACCAGGCTTGGGTGCTGGTCGAGGACGGTGTCATCATCGATTTCGGTGAAGAAGACGACATCATCCTGCTCGAGGATGACACAATGATTGTGGTCGATGCCGAGGGCGGCATGGTGCTGCCCAGTTGGTGCGACTCGCACACCCATATCGTCTATGCCGGCAGCCGCGAGCAGGAGTTTGTAGACAAAATCAATGGCTTGAGCTATGCCGAGATTGCTCGTCGTGGCGGCGGCATCCTCAACAGCGCCGATCGCCTGCACGCCATGAGCGAGGACGAGCTGTACGAGCAGGCCATGCACCGTGTGCGGGAGGTTATTGCCAAGGGCACGGGTGCCATCGAAATCAAGAGTGGTTATGGCCTGAACACCGAGGACGAGCTGAAGATGCTTCGCGTTATCCGGCGCATCCAGCAGAACACTCGCCTGCGCGTGGTGAGCACCTTCCTGGGCGCCCATGCAGTGGGACGCGCCTATGCTGGAAGGCAAGCCGACTATGTTGACATGCTCATCAACGAGATGTTGCCCGCCGTGGCACAGGAACACCTCGCCGACTATGTGGACGTGTTCTGCGACGAGGGCTTCTTCACCCCCGAGGAGACAGGACGCATCTTGGAGAAGGCGTTGGACTATGGCATGCGAGGCAAGATTCACGGCCAGGAGCTTGCCGACAGTGGCGGCGTGGAGGTTGCGGTCAAGCATTGCGCACTCTCGGTCGACCACCTGGAGAGCATGACCGACCGCGACATCGAGTTGCTGCGCGGCAGCGAGACGATGCCCACGGCATTGCCCGGTACATCGTTCTTCCTGAATATGCCGTTCGCGCCAGCCCGCAAGATGATTGAGGCTGGACTGGGTGTAGCCATCGCCAGCGATTACAACCCTGGCTCCACGCCGTCGGGCGACATGAAGTTTGCCGTATCGTTGGCGTGTATCAAGATGCGGCTGCAACCCGCCGAAGCCATCAATGCGGCGACCATCAACAGTGCTTATGCCATGGGCATCAGCGACAGTTACGGCTCCATCGCAAAGGGCAAGGTGGCGAACTTCTTCATCACTGAGCCACTACCCAGCGTAGACTTCATACCCTACGCCTACACCACCCCCATCATCCGTCGCACCTTCCTCGCCGGCGAGGAGTTTTAGTGGAGAGCAAGAAAGTGGAGAGTAAGAAAGTGGAGAGTGGAAAGTGAAAAGTGAAAAGCACTCTTCCCCCTCCACTCTTCACTTTTCCCTATTGCTATGCCAAATCTCGATGGAGTTGACGGCGTTCTGCCACAAGATGTAGCAACCGGGACCCACCGAACATAGCGGGTTCAAGTAGGTATAGGCAATCCACACGGCGAAAGCCGTGTTTTTTTGTCCCAACCCCTGCCCGGCCTCCAGCGTGGTGCCGAAGAAATGCCCCACATAACGCCCAAGCGCGAACTGCACGAAGCAGAGCACCAACGAGATGATTGCCAAAGTAAACACAAAGCCTGGCGTGGTTCCGGCATGGAGGATATACTTGAGAGTCGATCCTGTGACGATGGTCAACGATATGCCCCATAGATAGAATGAGAGGTCGGGAACACTCAAAATCCATGAATGCAGGCGGTGCGCGAAGTGCTTTACAATGTATGCGGCACCCATAGGTACGAGCAATACCATACAAACCTTATATAATATAGAGAAGAATGCCGCCCAGAAACTGATGTCCACCCCTTGGTCAATCATCGGGAATATCAGTGGCACCATGAGTGCGGTAACGAAGTTGGAGATAAACGTATAGGTCGTCAGCGACTCAAGGTCACCGCCCAGCTTTGCGGTCACGACGGCTGCCGCAGCCGCTCCTGGCGCGATGATGCACGTGAGGATGCTCTCCATCACTACTAGGTCGTTGCCAGTCATGCCCGTCGACATGATGGCACCTGTCACAAGTGCCACCAGCGCCAGTTGTAAACCTGTTATCCACATGTGCCATGCCGTTGGGCGCATGCGGTGGAAGTCGATGCGGCAAAACGTGACAAATAGAATCAATGCCATGAACAAAGGGAAAATGGCATCAAAAATCGGGTCAAAGAAACGCGCCGCACTGTCCAGTGCCGGCACATAAGCGAACACCAGATACAGAACAGTTCCAATGACAATCGCACTGGGCAATGTCCAATTCTTCAGGAATGTAATGAGTCGTTTAATAGTTGATAGTTGATAGTTTATAGTTGAGACCGCGCTGCGCACAAGTAGACTAAAGTCTAAGGTCTAACGACTAAAGTCTATATATTCCCCCTCTTTAGGGGGGATTGAGGGGGGCGCAATCTTCCACCCCAAGGCGGCGATGAGCAGGGTCATCAATGGACACAAGAGGTTGAAGAAGCAGTATGGCAGATATACTAACGTGGGCACGCCCAGCACGGTTGCTTGCGTCATGCCGCAGGTGTTCCACGGCACCAGCACCGAGGTCACCGTCGCCGAGTCCTCGGTGGTGCGGCTGAGCAGGCGCAGCTCATAGCCCTCCTGCTTGTACACCTCGCGAAACATGTCGGCACCCAGTACGATGCTGATGAACTGGTCGCCCGTGGTTAGGTTTAGGAACAATCCTGTAAGTGCGGTCGACCCTACCAGGGTGAAACGCGAGCGCACCCAGCGGATAATCACTCGCGTGATGCTCTCAAGCATGCCGCTTGCCACCATCGCCGAACCAAAACACATGGCGCAGATAATCAACCAAATGGTGTTGAGCATGCCGGTCATGCCGCGCGTTGACACCAATTCGTTGAGTGCGGCAAACCCCGTGTCGACCGAGGTGGAGCCATAGTAAGAGATTACCAGTCCGCGCGTCATTGCCGCGGCCTTGCCCAACGATGGGTCGCCGGCAATCTGTGTGAGGATGTGTGGTTGAAGGATGATCGCCACGATGCCCGCCATCACCGCCGAGGCAAACAACACTATCAGTGACGGCACTTTGCGGGCAATCAGCACACCGGTCGCCACCGGCACGAGCAAAGTCCACAACGAGATGTTGAACGTTGAGGACAACCCCTGGGTATACTGCTCAATATGCAATGCGCCTGCTGTGCCATGTCCCAGGCCGGCAATGGTGAAGATAATCAACGACAACAGCAATGCCGGGACGGTGGTGTACATCATATAGCGGATGTGGACAAAGATGTCGACACCCGTTGCCGATGATGCCAGGATGGTGGTGTCGCTCAACGGGGACATCTTGTCGCCGAAATATGCCCCCGAGATAATCGCTCCAGCCGTCCAGGCGGTGCTCACACCCAATGCCTGACCCACGGCGAGCAACGCCACACCGATGGTGGCTATCGTGGTCCACGAGCTGCCCGAGAGCAACGATACAAGCGAACAGATTACGCAAGCGCACACCAGGAAGAAACGCGGCGAGAGAATCTGTACGCCATAGTAGATGAGTGTGGGCACCACGCCGCTCACCATCCATGAGCCAGCGAGCATACCCACCGCTAGCAAGATCATCAGGGTGATAAAGATGCCGCTCATCGTCTTAGCCATCTGCTGCTCGAAGGTCTGCCACGACACCTTGTAGAAGAGCATCGAGATGGTCACGCATACCGCAAAACCAAATATCAATGCCGTCTGGCTGCCGCCCATCAGCGAGTCGCTGCCAAAGAGGATGATCACCACAACCAGCAAACCGATAAGCGCCACGATGGGAATCGCGGCGACGAGAGGATGAGGGAGTTCACGGTGCGTCATATCGACAATTTTTTATTACGGCCTACAAAAAAACATTGTCACCTGTTGTCCTAGTTGTCTTTATTGGTTTGTGAGGGATTCAGAACTCCACACCGAATTTGATGAAGGCGTTGTGGAAGATGCCGGTCTTGTCGAGGTAGCTGTGTCCGCTGTTGTCGGGTATAGCACCTGGAGTGTCGCCTGTGCACCACAGTTTGTAGTGCGCCGTGTGCAGGGCATAACCGATGCCGATGTTAAACGAGAAATACTGCGACGTGCCGAAGTGGTAGCCCAGCGACGGCGAGGCGAAAAACCCGCTGTGGTTGAAAGTGTTGGCGCCGAGCTTCAGACTGGCCCAAGGCGTTCCGTGGGTCTCGCTGCGCCAGTTATAGCGCCCCTCGGCATAGACGGGGATGAATGGGAAGTCCCAGTTGGGGTCATTATGCTCGGGCACAGCAACATCGTTGCGCAGTGGGTAGGTGTCAACCTTGGCGCTGAAGTTGTGGATGCCGATGCCTGCACCCAGATACCAGTGGGTATTGAACTGGTAGCCGAACGAGGTCTCGACCAACCAATAGTCGTTGCGGGGCTCGCCGAACCCCAGCGAGTAGCCCACGTCAACAAAGCCGCGGAACTTGCTGGTGTCGTAGTTTTTCTTGCGCGACTCATGGGTGATGTAGTCAATCTCGTCGGTGGTATAGACATACTTGATGTCGCCATCGGTGAGGATTTCGACAGTCTGGTCGTTGCGTTGTGTGATGACACCTGTCACATATTCCCCACTCTTGAGGTGTATGGTTGACTTGCGGGTCTTGTTGTCTGCCGCCGAGATGGTTAGCGACAACATCAATAATAAGATTAATAAAGCTTGTCTCATCATTATTATTCGATTAAGTATTGTTCAATAACTTGCGGGAAATGGGCGTATTCCAGGGGGTGGATGCGAGCCGCGAGGGTGTCGGGTGTGTCGTCGGGCAGGACGGGGCAGGTGAACTGCGCCAGGATGGTGCCGCCATCCACCTTTTCGTTCACTAGGTGGATGCTGATGCCGCTCTCAGCATCACCGTCGGCGAGCACTTCCTCATGCACATGATGACCATACATGCCCGGCCCGCCATGGCGCGGTAGCAGCGATGGGTGGATGTTGACGATGCGGTCTTTGAACGCTGTGAGCATGGGTTCGCGTATCACCGCGAGGAACCCTGACAGCACCACTAGGTCAACCTGTAGTCGCTGCAGATGCTCAGTAACATGTGTGGGATCGAGCCAATGTTCCTTCCCCCAATGCTCCACCTCGATACCCAGCGGGCGTAGACGTTCGTAGACACCCGCCTGTCGGCGATTACAAATCACGGTAGCCACCTCGATGCTGGGGTGACCAGCAAAGTAGCGCACCAAGTTCTCGGCATTGGTGCCGCTCCCCGAAGCCAATATTGCTATACGTTTCATAGATGGGGGCAAAGGTACGACTTTTCGAGCAATTTGAGAACAATGATAAAGAATAATGTGAAAAATTGTTGTGGCATTTGGTTGTTTGCGCAATTCGTTGTAATTTTGCAGAAAATCAGAATAACAACTAATAACTAAACAATTTAAACCACTATTTTTTTTATGGCAAAGAAATGGATTTGCACCGTCTGTGGCTATGTCCACGAGGGTGACACGCCTCCCGAGAGATGTCCGCAATGTAAGGTACCCGCTGAGAAGTTCAAAGAGCTGAACGAGGACGAGGGTCTGAAGTTTGTAGCCGAGCACACCCTGGGTGTCGCCAAGGGCGTTGACCCCGAGATTCTGCAGGGCCTGAAGGATCACTTCATGGGCGAATGCACTGAGGTGGGCATGTATCTGGCAATGTCTCGCCAGGCCGACCGCGAGGGCTATCCCGAGGTTGCTGACGCCTTCAAGCGTTACGCATGGGAGGAGGCCGAGCACGCCGCCAAGTTCGCCGAGCTGCTGGGCGAGGTGGTCTGGGACACCAAGACCAATCTGGAGAAGCGCATGAACGCCGAGGCTGGCGCCTGCGAGGACAAGTTCCGCATCGCCAAGCTCGCCAAGGCCCAGAACCTTGATGCCATCCACGACACCGTTCACGAGATGGCACGCGACGAGGCTCGTCACGGACAGGGCTTCCAGGGACTGTATAACCGCTTCTTTAAGTAGTTAATAGTTAAGAGTTAAAAGTTTATAGTTAACTCGACCTGTTGACTGCTGTCTTCCTTGACAGAAACAAAGTCCACAGCATTGTGCGGCCATGCGGTCACACAATCTGTGGGCTTGTTTGCCGTTAGTAAACTAGAAAACTAGATGCTCTAGAATGTCTAGAATATCTAGAATATCTAGAACTTCTAGTATCTCTAGATAATTATCATGACAATGAAGAAAACAATTGCAATAGTGGCTTGCATAGCCATGGCTATGGGCATGACAGCCCAGATGAGCCGCTGGAGCTATGGCTTGCAGGCAGGTGTCGCCGCACACGCCACCACTGGTACGCTCAACGACAACTTCAAGGGTGCAGTGGGATTCACAGGCGGCCTTACCGCTGACCGCGACCGACTGCGGCTCAAGGCTGATGTGACCTACTGCCAGCCGTCATTTAAGAACCCCAATATGTATGGTATCCTTGATGAACAAGGTCGCGATGCCCAGATCAATGCCGCCGCCAACGCCTCGCACATCGGTACCTCGTTGCAAGTGGGATACACTGTGGCACGGATGGGCGCGGTGAGCCTCACTCCATGTGCCGGAATTTACTATAGCTACTACAGCTGGAAACTCAACAACATTGAGTGGAAAAAAGACGAGAACCTGCAGGACTACTATAGTATCACTGGTAACTACGACACCTCGCTGGGGCGGCTCAGTTGGATTGCTTCGCTCGACGTGGACATCCATCTGCACGATGCCTATACCGACCTGATGGGGCCACAGCAGCGATTGCGGTCGTCACTGCGCATCACCCCTTGGGTGACGCACATCAGCCACAACGCTGTCGTGCCCAGCGTTAAGGGCATGCAATTGGGAATTAGCGTGGCTTACAGTGGCCTACTCAGTTCGCTGGAGTAAAGGGAAGCCCCCTCAGTCCCCCCTAAAGACGGGGAAGCAAGATTCTCCACCATATAATAATTCTTAATTCGTAATTCGTAATTCTAAATTCTTAATTTTAAGTATTATTTTTGCGGCGTGAAACGTTTTGTGCTCATAGTGATGACGTTGATGGTGGGCTTCACGTGTGCTCGTGCACAGGATGCCATCGATGAAATGGAGGTACCTTCGGCCTTGCAGAAGGTATTTGCCGGCTACTATCACTTTATTGAGCCTGAGAGTGGCGACACCCTGATGATGCTAGTGTTCAACCCCATCCGCGTCTATCCGCGTGAGCGTTTCCGCAACAAGAAGGAGGAGGAATTCTACTGGAAGACGGTGCGCGATGTGAAGAAGACCCTGCCCTATGCCAAGCTGATCAGTTCGACCTTGCTTGAGACCTACGAGTACATGGGTACCTATAAGAGCCAGAAAGAGAAACAGGCTTATATGGTCGAGTTTGAGAAACAGCTGTTCAAGCAATACAAGCCCCAAATGAAGAAGATGACCAAGAGTCAGGGCAAGATGCTCATCAAACTCATTAACCGCGAAACGAACCAAGACAGTTACCACATCATCAAGGCATTCCTGGGCACGTTCCGCGCGGGGTTCTGGCAGACCTTCGGCAAATTCTTCGGGGTGAGCCTCAAGCAGGGGTACCACCCGAACAAGAACAAGGACGATGCCATGATTGAGCGCATCTGTGTCCGCATCGAGCAGGGGACCCTTTGATAATGCACAATGCATAATTCATAATGCACAATTGTTTTGTTATGAAGTTCAAGACGATATCTATGTTGTTGCTGGCCGGTTTGCTGGCCAGTTGTGGCGATGATGAACCCACTCCAGGTGGCGGCACCGCCATCCAAGTTAAGATGGAAGAAGACCGCACGGTGCTCATTGGTGCCGACAACGGCAAAGTCTATAACATGAAAGACGGCAGTGTCTATGTCACCCTGCCGGGCTGTACCGAGATTACCGACATGACCATGCATGGCGAGGATTACTATGTTACGGGCAAGACAACTGACGAACTGATGACCTATTGGATGAATGGCCAGACCAAGCATTTGGACAACAATCAGGGGTACACCGCTTGTATCTCTAGGTCTTATGACAATCTATTTGTGGTAGGTGTCGCAAATGATGGATTATGGTCGGTCTACAAGAACAATAACAACACCAATATCTCGGCCAATGGAACAGCAATGGATATAGCAGCTAACGCTGACGACTACTATGCTATTGGCAATGGCCCTTCCAGCGGAATGATACTGTCATCCCAAAACGTGCCCCAGGCAGTCAAAGTTGGGCAGTACTATACCGCAATTGATGTTGCTGCTCTCAGCGGGGCGGTATCATATTATATTTCAGGCTATAACAAGACTGTAGTTAATGGAGCGGAGATATACACACCTTGTTTCTGGGTCAAAGAGAGGCAACTGAGTCTGCCGGTCAACTTCTCGGATAAGGAGGTGAACCAGAATATCTACAAAAGCGGTAAGGCATTGTCCATATCGCATAAAGGAACCGACATCTATATTGCCGGCTATCGCAATGATGGGACAAATCTGGTACCTACCGTTTGGGCCACTTCGTCATCTAACGACACCGACGACACCAAGGCATACTGGAAGGCCGATGGCAATGTGGATGCCGAGGCCACCAAGACTCTTGTATATGGCTCGGATGTGTATGTGATGACCGTTGAACATAACCGAGACACTAATGCCTATTGCACGCGCATCTGGATGAACCACGAGCTCAAGGGTACGGTCAATGGTATTGTAGGTGTTGGTTTTGTCGTGATTTAACGCTGAAAAGATGAAGATGACATCCGCTATACTGGCACTGGTCTTGATGACTGCCTGTGGCAGTGGCAACAATGCCACAACAACCGCCACTGACAACGAGTCGCAGACCGCTAAAACCGTGACGTTCAATGCCGACAGTGCCTACCAATTTGTCAAGCTGCAGTGCGACATGGGGCCGCGCGTACCGGGCACACCCGCTCACGAACAATGCGCCCAGTGGCTCACCGCACAATTGCGCCAATGGTGCGACACTGTTGTCGTGCAACCAGCGCAAGTCACTACATTTGACGGCAAGACACTTAACATCAAGAACATAGTGGGCACATTTAACCCTGAGGCTACCGACCGCGTGCTCGTACTTGCGCACTGGGACTGCCGTCCCTGGGCCGACAATGACTCTGATGAGGCAAATCACAAACAGCCCGTGATGGGCGCTAACGATGCCGCTAGCGGTGTGGGAGTGATGCTAGAGTTGGCACGCATCCTGTCACAGCAACGGCCCGAGGTGGGTGTGGACTTGCTGATGGTCGATGCTGAGGATTGGGGAACCGACGGCGATGAGGACTCCTGGGCGTTAGGCACACAGTATTGGGCCAATAACCCGCATGTGGCGGGCTACAAGGCAAACTTTGGCATCCTTCTCGACATGGTTGGAGCTCGTGGCGCACGCTTTGCGCAGGAGTATTTTTCGTTGCAGTATGCCCAAGGCGTGGTGAGTCTAGTTTGGGACACCGCAGCCAAGGCGGGGTTCGGCAGTTTATTTGTTACTCAGCAAGGCGGAGCCATCACCGATGACCATGTGATGGTCAATCGCATCGCTGGCATCCCCTGCATTGACATCATCGACATGCGCCCCGATAGCGGAACCGGCTTCTTTGACGGTTGGCACACCACCCATGACACCCTCGACCAGATTGACCCCGCTACCCTCCGCGCCGTAGGCCAAACCGTCGCCAACGTCATCCTCGGGTTTTAAATTAACCACGACCCTTTAGTTCGTGGCTACTTCTGTTTGAGTTGGAAACCCACCTTGACATCGTCTAAGTTCTCGCTGAGGAATGCCAGCGCCTTCAGCGTGTCGTTGGAGCTGAGTCCACTTATCAGTCGCATGAGTGTGAGCAGGCGGTCGGTGTCAAAGAGTAAGTGCAGGTGTTTGCCATCTCGCACGGCATCGGCAGAGACCGACACCAGATGCCATTTGAGGGTGATGCTCTCTCGACTGGGGTTATAGTTGTATTTTCCCTTGATATCTTTACCGGCGACAGTCATGACCCAAGTGCCGTCGTTGTCGAGTCGCAACGATGTCCACCGTTTTTTGATTTGCAATTTTTTGTACGCTTTGTTGAGTTTGTTGGCGAGTTTTCCCTTGGCTAATGGCTTGCCCAGTTTGCCCAGCACACTCGTCCCCTGGGCCTGCACGCTGGGCTTGTCATACTGCCAGGTGCCAGTGACAATCTTGTTGGCTTCGAGCCGCTCTTGCTCGATGTCTTCATCGGTGAGCGTGAATATTGAGTCGGGATCGAATGTGGTTAAAGTACTGTCTTGAGCCATCGCTGCAACTATAACAGCAAGCAAACAAAGGGTGAATACGAGTCTTTTCATCTTGGTTCAGTTTAATTGCGCTGCAAAAATAGTTTTTTTAATTGACAATCGAGCTCTATTCAAGCAGAATTCTCCATTCTCCATTCTCAATTCTCAATTAATTATACTACCTTTGTAGCCATGAAAGTGAAATCAGTACTCAATTCTATACTTTATTGGCTGCTCTTCGGGTTGTGGTGGCTGGCGTCACTGTTGCCGATGTGGTTTCACTATGTGCTTGCCGATGTGCTATATGTGCTGGTGGCGCATGTGCTGCGCTATCGCCACAAAGTCATCGACAAGAACCTCGCCCATGCGTTCCCAGAACTGTCGGATGCCGAGCGCCGACATCTCAAGCACAAATTCTACCACTATTTCTGCGACTTTATCGTCGAGATTGTCAAGTATGCCACCATGCGTCCTGACAACATCAAGCGTCGCATGGTATTTCACGGTGCAGAGAAGGTTCAAGAGATCCTGAGTGAAGGCCAGGACGTGGCATTCATGTTGGGGCACTACTGCAACTGGGAATGGATGACATGCTATCCCATCTGGCTCGAGGGTCATGATATCGCCTGCGGGCATGTCTCACACGAATTGGAGAACCCGGTTGTGAACCGCTTGATGCGAACCTTGCGCAACCGTCTGGGTTCTCAAACTGTTGCCATGCAAGAGACCTTGCGGTGGCTGCTGCGAGAACGCAAGGAAGGACGCCCCACTGTCTTGGCATACGTCAGCGACCAGGTGCCCTTGTGGTGGAACATCCATCACTGGCTCGACTTCATGAACCAGGACACACCTGTGTTTACCGGCATGGAGCGCATCGCTCGCAAACTCAACCAGGCGGTCATTTACATCGATGCGCGACGCGTGCGTCGAGGATACTACGAGGCCGAGGTGCAAGTCATCACCTGTGAACCCAACTCACTGCCTGAGTTTGCCATCACCGACGAGTATTTCCGTCGCCTTGAGGCCACCATTCGCCGCGAGCCCCAGTACTGGCTATGGAGCCACAACCGCTGGAAACGCACCCGCGAAGAGTTCAACCGCGATTACGAGGTAAAAGATGGTCGCGTAGTAAAGAAAAACCGTCCCTAATTGTACAATGAAAAAACTGAATGCCTCGTCCCTTGCCCCATTGTGGGCGGTTATCGTCAACCTGCTGATGGTATATGTCATCTATGCGTTGGCACGGCTGGTGTATTTGGGGCTGAACTGGTCGTTGCTTTCGCCCGCTCTACAGGGCTGTTTGGCTGACCTCATCAAGGGATCACTACAGTTTGACACCTCGGCTATTGCCTACACCAACATGCTTTGGGTAGTGCTGATGCTGCTACCTTTACACTTCAAGGAACGCCCCACTTACCACCGTGTGCTCCGATGGCTCTTTGTAGTGCTCAACGGCTTGGCGCTGATTGTCAACCTGGCCGACGCTGTCTACTTCCCCTTCACGTTGCGCCGCACTACCTCGACCGTCATAAAAGAATTTGGTAACGAGGGCAATCTGGCGGGCATCATCTTGGGCGAGGCATTACATCACTGGTACCTGGTATTGCTGGCCGTGGTTCTAATAGCTGCCCTGTGGTGGCTCTACCGCCAGCCACGACTGGACCATCGTCGCCTGTCGTGGTGGCGCTATGACCTGTTGATGCTCGTGGCGCTGCTCCTGTCGGTATGGCTAGGAGTGGCGGGTATCCGTGGTGGCTTCACGACCGCGATACGCCCTATTGCCGTGAGCAATGCCAAGCAGTGGGTGAACCGCCCAATGGATGCCGCTCTGGTGCTGAACACACCTTTCTCGCTCATCCGCACCATTGGCAAGGATGTGTTCCATGTGCCCGATTACTATAGCGACCAGAGTGAATTGGAGAGGGTCTATACCCCCGTTCACCAACCTGCCGACTCGGTGGCCTTTGTCAAGAAGAATATCGTCGTGCTCATTGTCGAGAGTTTCGGAAAGGAATACTTTGGTGAACTCAACAAGGATCTGGAGGGGGGAGCCTATAAAGGTTACACGCCTTGCATGGACACACTTGCACGGAAGAGCTTGACATTCACCTATAGCTATGGCAACGGCCGCAAGAGCATCGACGGCATGCCCTCGATTCTCTCGAGCATCCCGATGTTTGTCGAGCCGTTCTTTGTCACGCCGGCCGCAATGAACCAGGTCAGCGGCTTTGCCGGACTGTTATCGCAGGAAGGTTATCAGACCGCCTTTTTCCACGGCGCGCAGAACAGCAGTATGGGATTCCAGGCATTTGCGCGTGCGACTGGATTCCAGCAGTACTACGGCCGCACGGAGTTCAACCAGGACAAGCGGTTTGGCGGCGACAAGGACTTTGACGGCACCTGGGCCATCTGGGACGAGCCCTTCTTGCAGTTCTACTGCCAGAAGATGAGTGAGATGCGCGAGCCATTCATGACGGCGGTGTTTACCGCATCATCGCACCATCCGTTTATCGTTCCCAAACAATATGAGTCAGACTTCGTCGCAGGCCCGCTAGAAATCCATCGCTGCATCCGCTATACCGACATGGCGCTGGGCAAGTTCTTTGAACAGGCGAGCAAACAGCCCTGGTTCAAGAACACCATCTTCCTGCTCACCAGCGACCATACCAACCAAAGTGACCATCCAGAATACCAGACCGATCTGGGGGTCTTCAACGTACCGATGCTAATCTATGACCCCAGCGGCGAACTAGTACAGCCTGGCTGTGTCGACAAAGTTGCGCAACAGATTGACTTCCTGCCCACCGTGTTGTCGCTGCTGGGATACCCGCACCCTTATGTAGCATTCGGCAAGGATGTGCTGAACACCCCTGCCGAACAAACCTGGGCAGTGAACTACCTGAATGGTGTCTATCAACTGGTGCAGGGCGGTTATGTCCTGCAGTTTGACGGCACATCCACTACAGGTTTTTATGCCCTCGATGACCGCCTGATGCAACACAATCTGGTGGGGACACTTCCCGCCCAGCAACAAAGCATGGAGCGGTTGCTCAAGGCCATCATCCAGCAGTATATGCAATGCATGACACAAGACAAATTAACAATTAAGAATTAAGAATGGATAATCTAGAGGACATCAACATCGAGGAACGCGCCGAACGGGGTCGCTATCATTTCCTTAGTGGGCTGAACTGCGCCCAAAGTGTGGTCGCGGCATTCAGAGACCTGTTTCCTGATGCTGACATCGACACGGCATTGCGCATGGCGGCATCGTTTGGAGGCGGTATGGGTAGGATGAGAATGACCTGCGGTGCCGTGTCAGGACTGGCGATGCTTGCCGGACTGGAGTGTGGTAGCGCAATAGGAGACCAAGACGCCCGCACACGCAACTACGCCCTAGTACAAGAACTAGCCGCAGCATTCAAGGCCGAAAATGATTCGCTTATCTGTGCCGAACTGCTGGGGCTACGCAGCGGGCAGATTGACCCGCCGCGCCCCAGTGAACGTACGGCAGAATACTATCGTGCCCGCCCGTGCCCAGTGCTCGTCGCCTGCGCTTGCCGCATCTATGCCCAGCACCTAAAGAGTTTATAGTTGATAGTTTAGAGATAATAACTCAGCCCAAGGGAAACAGATAACTGAAAACTAATTAACAGGTGGCAAGGTGGATAGGGCGGCCTGGTGAAAACGGTAGTGACCATCGGCGGGACGCACCACACAGCGTGCTAATGTGACAACGGGAACACTCTCTAGTAGCACGCTGTAGAGCACTAGATGGTCGCCGTGGTCGATGGCTGCTGGGCGACAGACGTTGCCGCGCGTCCAGGGGTTCAATTGTAGCTTGACCAGCGGATCTTGCGGACTCAAGAAACGTGTCACACTTGTGTGCCAGCCCTCCAATCGCCACTCCACAGGTCTTACGCATTGTAGCGGCACTGTTGCTGTCACCACGCCATGTGCGTCGACAGTCACCGTCACGTCAGCACTCACGTCCTCAACGGGTAGCCATTCTACCGGTGCGGTGGTCAGCAAGTCGGCATACCATTGTTGCAGAAGCAGTGTGATCCAGGCATCCAGGTCGATGCCATCGTCACGTTCCACCACGCAGTCACGACGCACCTCGGTCAGGTGCGTCATTGTTTTGTACAATGCGAGCATCTCTTGCTCGCTCAGATCAAAGAACAGATTAGAGTTTTCCATAGCAAAAATAGTTTTTCTGCAAAACTACGATGGCATCGGCCATCACGCCACCCCATCGCCAAGTTCAATTGTTAAAAAAGACGGACGGCTCAAAAAAAAGGAGAACCGATGACAGTATATTGAAAACTATTTCGTATCTTTGTCGGTTGGAAAATGTGCGATATAGCAAACCATTATATATTAACCCAATAAAAACATCAAAAAAACAATGAAGAAATTCTTAACTCTACTCACGATGTCCATCTTGGCACTAGGCTATGCCTATGCCGATGACATCAATGTTGACTTTGCCTCGCTCTATGGCAATGCAACGGTCCAGCCTGCCACAACAGTGGCGACTAATGGGGTTTCAATTTCGTTTGCTAAAGGCAATTCGAAAACTGAACCTGCTTGGTTTGTCAATGATGCATTAAAAGAAATGCGTCTTTATGGCGGCACAGCCGACGCCCCTGCCGGCAATACGATGACCATCACTTCAAGCCAAGCAATTACTAAGATTGTGCTTAATCATGGGTCTAACTGCACTTGGGCACAGTTGTCTGCTGACCAAGGTACAGTTACCGTTAATGCTACAACCCATGATGCCACTTGGACAGGCAACGCAACTTCTGTAACCTTGACTGTGATGCGTGGCAGCGAATCTACACAGTATCGTTTCCCAACCGCGGTCATCACTGTAGATGGAACGGTAGAAGAGACCGTGGCAAATCCCACGTTCAACCCGGCTGCTGGCACCTACTACAACCCCATCAACGTGGCCATTGCCTGCGGTACTTCCGGTGCCAATATTTACTATACCACTGATGGCACAACCCCCAGCGCCAGCTCGACTGCTTACAGTGAGCCCATCGCATTGAGCGCGACTACCACGATTAAAGCTATTGCCATCAAGGGTGAGAAGCAGAGCGAGGTTGCCGAAGCAGCCTACGTATTCGAGAGTGCAACACCCGTTGACAATATCGCTGCCTACAATAAAGTTGAAGATAACACGATGGTACAGTTCACCAACCCTGTTATTGCCCTGGCTAAGAACAGCAACAACCTCTATGTCAAAGATGGCAGTGGATATGCTCTCATCTACGGCTCGACGCCCAATTACAAAAATGGCCAGACCATTCCCGCTGGTTTTATCGGCAAGAAAATCACGTATAACGGCATGCCCGAGCTAAAGGACCTTGTTAGCTCGACCTTCCAGGCTGGTGTTAACGGTCCCGAAGTCGCCCCTGAGGAAATCCAGTGCGAGGACGTCAGTGGCGACCTGTGGGGACACTATGTGCTCATCAAGGGTGTACACCTGAGCCTCACCGATAAGACCATCACCGACGCTAGTGGCAAAGCTCCCATCCACACTGGGATGGGCGGCTATGGCAACACGACCGACACTACCAAAGTATGGGATTGCTATGCCATCATTGGTTCTTATCGCCCCCAGACTGCTGATTCAACCATCTTCCAGGTTCTCCCCGTGAAGTTAGTAGAGTCGGGCTCCGTTGAACCTCCCGTGGGTGACGGCATCACCATCGCTCAATTCCAGGAACTGGAAGACGGTACGGTTACCGAACCATTCAACGCAGTAACCGTGTTGGCACAGGCCACAGACAAGAAGCGCACGTTTGTCAAGGACGAGACGGGCTATATGCTGATTTACAACAATAGTGGTTTGAGCCAAACCTATAGCAAGGGTGCCATTATTCCTGCCGGCTTCACTGGTAAAAAGACTACTTGGGATGGCGAGCCTGAACTTGCCACTCCTTTCACCGGATTCCAAGCTTCGACCGAAAGCACTACAGTCACTGCAGTAGAGGCTAAAGCTGCTTACCTCAAGCATGAGAACTTCGGCCACTATATTGTGGTGAAGAACGCGAGCATCAGCGATGGCAAGATTTACGATGCCGACAATGCTGAGGTTGCCTTCTACTGCAACATGGGTGCCTCGCTGCCCAGCGAAACCGAAAAGACCTATGACATCTATGGTATCGTGGGCTCGCACAAGAATGGCAATAACATTGACTACCAGTTGCTCCCCACAGAGTTTAAGCCAACCGATGGCAGTGATGTTGAGTTGCCCGAGGTAGACGATGTCCAAGCATTGTTCGAACTGAACAAGGGCACTAACGCTCGCATCAAGAGCGACCTGGTAGCCATCTATCAGAAGGGCAACCGCTTGTTTGTCAAGAACAACGACACCTTCACATTGGTCTATGGCACGCTAACGGAGACCTTTGAGAACGGTGACATCATCCGCGATGCTGTGGCTAGCTGGAGCGAGTATCAGGGTGCTAAGCAGCTCGTGCCCGTCGATTCGACCTTTGTCGTAGCTGAGAAGGGTTCTCCCGTTGAGCCTGTTGAGTCAGTTCTTGAGGATATGGGTCAGGATATGGTCCACACCTATTTCATTATCAAGAATGCCGCACTCACCGACTCGACCATTACAGACGAGACGATGACCATGAAGATGTTTAACCAGTTCGAAATTGACCTGACTGGCATCGAGGAAGACGCACAGTATGACGTGAAGGGTTTCTTGACGGTCTACAAGCAGGAGCTTGAGATCTATCCCGTTGAGATTAGCAAGGTTGGTGGCGAAGATCCTGGCGTACCAGGTGATGTAACTGGTGACGGCGAGGTCGATATCGCTGATGTCAATGCTATCATCAACATCATGCTCCAGAAGAATCCCGCAAGTGATTATCCTGGCAATGCTGACGTGACCGGTGACGGCGGTGTTGATATCGCTGACGTCAACGCTGTGATCAACATCATGCTCGGCAAATGACAAGAGATTAATAGTTAACAGTTAATCGTTAACTATTTTGCACCTAGAGGCACTAAATGTTCTAGATTTTCTAGAATTCTAGTGTCTCTAGCTTTTTGCTTTTTTGTGGAGTGGAGTGAAAAATTTTCATCTCTCTATTCTAAATTTTCAATATTATTACTACTTTTGTGGCACTTTTTCAAGTTAGACCCGAAAACTGATAATTGATCACTGACTACTCATGTCTGCATTAACCTTAGCTATTGTCATCGCTTTCATCATCGGCTACGTCTGCATCGCTGCCGAGACTCTCACGCACATCAACAAGGCCGCCATCGCCCTACTCATGATGGTTGCCTGCTGGACCTTGTTCATGCTAAATCCAGGCTTGTATATCCATGGACTGACTGGTGACGCCTTGTATGCCGAAGTCGACCACCTGATCCAACTACATCTAGGCGATACGGGTACCACACTATTTTTCCTCATGGGTGCGATGACCATTGTCGAGATTGTGGACCAGAACGGTGGCTTCAACTTTGTGCGCAACGCATTGCGCACTACCAACAAACGGCATTTGTTGTGGAGCGTCGCGTTCATGACCTTTTTCTTGAGCGCAATATTGGACAACCTTACCACGAGCATTGTCATGATCATGGTCCTGCAAAAGCTAGTCAAGGAGCGCACCGACCGCCTTATCTATGCCTCAGCAGTTGTACTGGCGGCAAACTCGGGCGGAGCATTCTCGCCCATCGGCGACGTCACTACCATTATGTTGTGGAACGCATCGTTTATTACAGCCGCGGGGGTAATCATGGAGATTTTTATCCCCTCGCTGGTGTCGATGATTGTACCCGTGGCCTTGTTACAGTTCACCCTACGTGGCACATTGGAGACCAGAGACGCCACCAATGTAGCTGACGAGGAGAATGAGCTCACGAGTCATGAGCGGAAAGCCATCTTCTTCTTGGGTGTGGGTGGACTCGTGTTTGTACCAATTTTCCGCTACTTGACCAACCTTCCTCCATTTATTGGCATCTTGCTAGTGCTGGGAATGATGTGGCTTACCACTGAGATGTTCTATGCCCACCTGCCCAAGCAACGTGGCGGCGACCACATGCAGAAGCGTGTGAGCATGTTGCTGTCGCGCATCGACATGGCCACCATCCTGTTCTTCTTGGGTATCCTTATGGCAGTGGGTTGTCTTGAGGAAGTGGGTGTGCTGCATCTGGTGGGTGGCTGGCTCAATGATGTGAGTGGCGGCAACCACTATCTGGTGACGGGAGCCATCGGCATCATCTCGAGTATCGTTGACAACGTGCCACTGGTGGCAGGCTGCATGGGCATGTATCCGCTGGCTCCGACAGGTGACATGGCCGTTGACGGAATCTTCTGGCAACTGCTGGCCTATTGTGCTGGCGTTGGCGGTTCGATGCTCATCATCGGCAGTGCCGCCGGCGTGGTGGTGATGGGCCTGGAGAAAATCACCTTTGGTTGGTATATGCGCCGCATCACGCCTATCGCCTTGGTGGGTTACTTTGCTGGTATGGCATGCTATTGGGTGTTGCGAACGTTTATCTTTTAGACTTTAGACTTTAGTCTACAGCGAAGTGCGGTCTTAAACCCTAACCCTTAACCCTTAACCCCAAGGTAACAGCTCCACTACTCCACTACAAAAAAATGCTCGAACGTTATTTAATTGAGGACCGGGTTGAAGCCGGCTGTGATGAGGCGGGCCGTGGATGCCTGGCCGGTCCGGTGACCGCCGCCGCGGTCATCCTGCCGCCGGATTTTGCTAACGAACTCATCAACGACAGCAAACAGCTGACCGAGCGACAGCGCGAGGCACTGCGCCCGGTCATTGAGCGTGAAGCAGTGGCGTGGGCCGTGGCGCATGTGTCGCCCGCCGAGATAGACCGAATCAATATCTTGCGGGCGAGCATCCTGGCAATGCATCGCGCCATCGACCAACTGCAAGTGCGCCCTGAGGCCTTGTTGATTGATGGGAACCGGTTCATCCCCTATCCGGGCATACCACACACAACCATCGTCAAGGGTGACGGGAAGATGCTGAGCATCGCTGCGGCGAGCATCTTGGCGAAGACCCATCGTGACGAGGTTATGCGCCAACTGGCACAGGAATTCCCTGGCTATGGCTGGGAGGGCAACAAGGGATACCCTACGCGCGACCACCGCGACGCCATTCGCCGCTTGGGCATCACTCCTCACCATCGCCGCTCATTCACACTCCTCCCGCAGCCAACTCTCTTTGACTTAAGTGATGATACAAGTCAATAACATTTTATTTCATTTTTCAATTTGAAGAACCCACCTTGAACATTCGCTTATGAAAAAGATTGGGATTATCAGTGATACGCACAGTTACTGGGACGACAGGTTCGCCCAGTACTTCGCCGACTGCGATGAGATTTGGCATGCTGGCGATATCGGCAACGACGAGCTCGCCGACCGCCTGGAGCAGGTGGCACCAGTGTTCCGCGCAGTTTGGGGCAATGCCGATGGGCAGACGTTGCGCCGGCGGTTCAAGGAGATTGAGATTTTTGAGACCGAGGGAGTCAAGGTGGTGATGACGCACATCGGCGGCTATCCCGGGCATTACGCCCCAGGCATCCGCTCTCGGCTAGAACTGTCGCGCCCCAAAGTATTCGTTTGCGGTCACAGCCACATTCTCAAGGTCATCCCCGACCGCTCGTTGGGCGTGTTGGTTGTTAACCCGGGCGCTGCGGGCCGCCAAGGCTGGCAGAAGGTGCGTACACTCATCACACTGACCCTCGACAACGGCAACATCACCCACGCCCAAGTCATCGAGCTTGATGACTCATCACTAGACAAAAGAACATAAGGACAATATAAATAAATGATACCGCCTGGCTAGATTCAGTCAGGCGGTATGAGTCAATATTATTATCTGCGCAATCTGCGTGAGATTATTGGATAGAATATTTTCCATAAGCTTAAAGTTTTTGGAGGTTAGACAAAATAGTTTCTGAGTGCAAAGGTATAGCAAAGAAATCGGTTGTCAAGGGGTTGGCACAAGAAGTGTGTCCTCAAAGGTAGAAAAGCGCATTTCACGGCAATCTCGCACACTCTACGATTGTGTACAAATAGCACAACTTGTTGGTTAAAAAGCAAATTAACCCCAATTTACCAAGAACCGCTCTCTCGCCGCATGAATGACGTTTTTACGAATTTTATACCCGTTGTCCCCTAGAATAAGAATAAGAAAAAGGTAGGGACGCCCACCCAGGAACGTCCGCATCAAGAGATTGTCTCAAATAACGCGAGTTCGGAATAATATATCCACAGAGTCAGTGCGTTAGCAACTCCCCCTCTAAGTTAGAGGGGTGTAGTCCTCCTCTGCCCGAGAGGAGGTGGCCGAAGGCCGGAGGAGAGGGAGCGGGCGGGGGCGTGTGTCAAGGAGCATGGCGGTGTCACACACTCCTCCCTCGCAATGTTGGGTCGAGTGGCAATGCCTTCGGCGTCGCACGCTGAGCTGCGCTCAACACGTGCTTTGCCAAAGGTCTGCTGGGTAGCTTGCCCCGGCTTCGCCGACGTGCAAGCGCAGACTTTGGCGAGCTGAAGGTTGCCATCTCCCCGAGTGCTTCGCAGTTTGCGACACCTCCCCTAACTTAGGGGAGGACTTGTGTATCAGCAACTTATTTTCGCCGAACTCACGTTAAATTGCGTCAACTTGACGTTTTATAGTGGACTCATGGTATCATTTTCTGAAGTGTGAAGATACCCTCGCGACCCTCGTTCATCAGCAGGTCTAGCATGCTCAGCCGTGGCACGAAGCCATGTCGGTCAGCCCACACCTGATAGTAGGGAACATCCACGATGGGTAACTCATCAGGACGCTTCATGTCAATCTTACCCCGCAAGTCACAGTAGCCGATTGTGGATGTGGCGAGCGTAGAATCCTGGTAGATAGATTGTGCATTATGCATTGTGCATTGTGCATTGAATTGAATCGGCAAATCCATAAACTCCACAACCAGTTGCTGCAACTGCGTGTTGAGCTCCAGCAGATGGGTCTGGTGACCATTAACAATAATGGCCTCCAGGTCAGGAGCGATGTGGTCAAAGTAGGGTGTGCGGCCGTAGGATGAATAGAGCGCTCCCCAATGGAGGTGGCGCCAATTGCCGTGCTCACTGATGCGCACGTCACACAACGGGGTTGTCATGTTATGCGTCTCGCCTACCAACGGCACCGTCAACAGCTGCACACCGTTCGGCCCCTCGATGGCATAGCGGTGATGGCTGTGGCGTAGCGGCAAATGTCGTTCCTCAGGGTCTACATAGACTGTCCCCGCAGCCAATGCCGCCGCCCAGTACCGCACACTCCCCGGGCACATGCTACCAGTAATGAGTATTAACCCCCTCCTCAATTGCAGAGAAGAGGGCGCTGATGTGGGGTTTGAATTCTCCATTCTCAATGAAAAGAGGAACGGTCAGGGTTCGGAATTCTCAGGATGCGGTTCCAACGGATGCCGCCAGTGAACAGCGAGTGGTCCTTGTCAAACGAGATGAGGATGATATTGGGCGTGCCCACGATGTGGTCTTCAGGTACGAAACCCCAGTAGCGTGAGTCGAGTGAATTGTCACGGTTATCACCCATCATCCAGTAATAGTCCATCTTGAACGTGTATTTGTCGGTCTCCTGACCATTGATGAAGAACTTCCCGTCCTTCACCTCGAGCGTATTGCCCTCATAGTTGCGTATGCATCGCTCATATTTAGGCAAGTTCTCGGCGGTCAGATGAATCGTCATACCCTTCTTCGGAATCCACAATGGGCCATAATTCTCATGTGTCCAGCCATAGTCATGACCTACGGGGTAGGTGATGATGCTCTCGCTGGGGTCGGAGACCATGCGCTCCACCACACGAACCCACGGATAAGACTCTAACTGAGCCTTCATCGACTGGGTCAGCGGCAGCAAGTAGTCACTGGTACCGCCTTGCAACATGTGTCGGTCTTCGACGCTGATTCCCAACTCCTCAAACGTCATGTCGTCAATCATGCGACCATCGGTTGCCACATGGTAAAAATATTGCACATGCTCGGGCTGCGGAAGTGCCTTGCCATCGATATAGACAATGCCGTTGCGAATGCTCAGCCAATCACCCGGCAGACCTAAGCAGCGTTTCACATAGTTCTCTCGGCGGTCCACAGGACGATAAATCACTTCACCGAAACGGTCGGGATTCGCCAGGATATTCTCGCGCCCGTACTCCAGGCACTGCGTGTAGTAGTCGGGATTCTGGGATTTGAGTGCCACCGTGTCGCCTGCGGGGAAGTTAAACACCACGATATCGCCACGCTCGACCGAGCGAAGGCCTTTCAGACGGTGATAGGCCAACTGCGGCTTGTCGATGTAGCTCTTGCAGTTGAAGAATGGCAACGTGTTCTGTGCCAATGGGAAGTGAAGCGGGGTCTGTGGCACTCGCGGGCCATAGACCGTCTTGTTCACCCACAGGAAGTCGCCTGTGAGCAATGTTTTCTCGAGCGATGAAGACGGAATCTGGTAATTCTGCCCGACGAACAAAAACAGGAAGTAGACCAGTACCAGCGCATAGACAATGGCATCAATCCAGCTGCACAACGTGCGCAGCGACTTGTTCTTGATGCCCTTCCATCCGCCCCAAGGGATGAACTGCGTCAGGTAAATATCGGCCAGCAGTGGCAATGCCACCAGCAGCCACGGGTTGCCCATCCAGTAGACCCATCCCAAGAAAATCGCCGTCACCATGCCGAAGCGCGCCCATCGAGTACCCTTTACACGCGCCAACCGCTCGCCCAGCGAGCCCGTCTGCGGCACATATTCCTCTTGCTTGTTTTTATCTTCGTTCATAGAATTCAGTACAATAAAAATAATATTTTACTTGACAGGGCGGATGGTGATGGCGTAGCCGCCGCCAGCGACCGAACGCAGTTTAAGGGTGGTCTTAGCATCCACCTTCTTTTTGGTGATGGTGTAGGCCTGCGGGTTGGTGCGGTAGTTTGCATCCTTGGCGTCGGCATAGATGGTTGCCTCATACTTGCGTCCCTTGTCGAGGAAGTCTAATTTGATGACCGAGTTGAAGTCTTGTTTGCCGGCGACGTTGCCCACATACCAGCAATCGCTGTTCTTGTCCTTACGGGCAATGGTGACATATTCCATCGGCTCGGCCTCAAGGTAAACCGAACGGTCCCACTCGACGGGCACATCTTTGATAAACTGGAAGGCATCCATGTGTTTGAGGTAGTTTTCGGGAAGGTCGGCTGCCATCTGCAGTGGGCTATAGAGCGTCACATAGAGGGCGAGCTGTCCGCAGATGGTCGACAAGACCTTCGAATCGTTGTCGGGCGAGAAGGTGCTCAAGTCCATCTCAAAGATTCCGGGCGTGTAGTCCATCGGACCACCCTGAAGGCGCGTGAATGGCAATATGGCGGTGTGACCGGGTTGAGTGCCGCCGAAGGCCTGGTACTCGGTGCCACGCGCGCTCTCGTTACCAATCATGTTGGGCCAGGTGCGGCACAAGCCAGTAGGACGCACTGCCTCGTGGGCATTGACCATGATGTGGTGCTTGGCGGCCTCCTGGATGGCATAGAGGTAGTGGTTGACCATCCACTGGCCATAGTGGTGCTCGCCACGCGGGATGATGTCGCCCACATAGCCGCTCTTGACCGAATTGTAACCATAGCGGTTCATCAACTGGTAAGCCTGCTCGAGATGGCGCTCGTAATTGCGTACGCTCGACGAGGTCTCGTGGTGCATCATCAGTCGCATGCCCTTGCTGTGCGCATAGTCGTTCAGAGCCTTGATGTCAAAGTCCGGGTAGGGGGTCACGAAGTCGAACACATAGTCCTTTGAGTTGCCGAACCAGTCCTCCCAGCCTTCGTTCCAACCCTCGATGAGCAGTTGGTCGAAGCCATGCTCGGCTGCAAAGTCGATGTAACGGCACACATTGGCGTTGTTGGCACCATGCTTTCCATTAGGACGCAGCTTGCTGTAGTCGGTTTCTCCGAGCTTGACGCTGGGTAACTCATCAGTATATGCCCACGAATGGGCACCAGAGATCAGCTCCCACCACACACCCATGTATTTGACGGGCTTGATCCATGAAGTATCCTCAATCTTACAGGGCTCGTTCAGGTTCAGAATCAAGCGTGAGGCCAGAACATCACGGGCATCGTCGGTGACCATTACAGTGCGCCACGGCGTGTGGCAAGGTGTCTGCATATACCCCTTGTTGCCCTGGGCATCGGGGGTGAGCCACGAACGGAACACCATGCGTTGGTCATCCAGGTCAAGGCTCATGCAGGGATAGTCGACCAGGGCAGCCTCATGCAAGTTGATGTAGATGCCGTCGTCGGTCTTAAGCTGCAATGCCGTCTGCACACCCGTGCGACTGAACTGCATCTGCGAGGAGTTGCTGCAGATGGAGCCGTCAAACAGGCTGCGGATCTCGCTCAGACGCGAGCGTGTGTACTCATATTCCTGGGTGTCATAGTCGCCGCCTATCCACCATGCCGTGTGGTCGCCGGTCATGGCAAACTCGGTGCGTTCCTCGGCGATGACAAAGTAGTTCAGTCCCTTCTGCTGTGGGAATTCATAGCGGAACCCTACGCCATCATCATAAACACGGAAACGCACCAACATCTGGCGACCCGACTCGCGCTGCTCGAGCGTGACAGCCAGTTCGTTGTAGTGGTTGCGTATGGCGGTCTCTTCGCCCCACACGGGATGCCAAATCTCGTCGAAAGTGGCGTGTTCGCTTTTCGACACATGAAAGCCATTGCAAAGCGACACAGGTTGAGGCTTGGCCATTGTCTCCTCAAAGTTGTTGAACTCGCCTGTGCGCTTGCCCACCAGGTCAAAGCCCAATAGACTTGGCTTAATCACTGGTTTGCCCTTGAAGGTCACGTCATAATATGCTTTGCCGGCCCGTACGTCGAGGCGCACAACTACATTGCCGTTGGGCGAGGCCTCGGTTAGGCCATTGTCGGCGGCACGGGCGCCCAGCGCCAACAGTGCCACCAATACTGTCATTGTCAAGAAATGTTTCATCGTATTCTCTTTTTTATTTGGGGCAAAATTACTGCAAATTGAGCGAAATAAAAAAGAAAAGCGAAGTTTTTCTTTTTTATTTTCCAGGATGCCGCGTAATTTATCCAAATTTACAAATTATTTTCTAATCGGCAAATCATTTGCAAAACAATCAGTGAAACAGCAGTGGCACGAACTGGGTGAGGTAACAACGCCAGTTGCGCCACTCGTGGCCACCAGTGCTCTCGACATAGGTGTAGCGATGACCAGCGCGGTCGAGCAATGCGCGATAGTCCTTGTTCGACTTGTACAGGAAATCGTCACTGCCAATGCTAATCCAGTAGAGTTTCAAATCCTTGTTGAACTGCGTGGCTAGTTTTTGTTCAAGGTTGTCGTAGATGGGCGAGTGCACGTCACGACCAGGGCGGATGGCGGCAGAGAACAACCCCACATAGCCAAAGTCCTTGGGTTGGTT
>JAEEGL014175519.1_pt1 | contig 28946 bp, 23 predicted proteins | sample 9134231 | NCBI WGS metagenome assembly JAEEGL01 (sample SAMN16246548, study PRJNA631951) | gut metagenome | biome: gut microbiome; feature: rumen; material: fiber-attached | host: Bos | place: Iran: Karaj | collected 2018-10 | reverse complement strand
GGATTTCCGTAAGTTCTTCCGTCAGGTGCGTAACTCCGGCGCTGCACGCATCAACCTGCATCTCCTGCATCCCGGTTCGATGAAACTGGTGCATCTGTTGCCTGCGGTGTTTACGCTTGGTTGCCTGGTGCTGCTTATCCTTTTCCTCTTCGGGCTCGTATTGTACCTGGTCGGTCCTGATCACATGAACAAGGCGGTCGGCTTTGCACTCTGCGAGCTGACCCTCCTGCTGCCCTTGCTCTACGCATTGCTCATCTTCGTCGATTCCTCCATCCGCAACCGCAGTCTGTGGGTCGGTCTGCTCTCTATCCCCGCCTCCTTCATCCAGCTCTTCGGCTATGGTATAGGTTTCCTTTCCGCAGCATGGAAACGGTTGGTATTGAAGCAGAAGGCTGAAGGATTTGATGACAACGAAAGGCTGTACAAATGAACATCAAGGATCTCCCATCCGATGAACGGCCCCGTGAGCGATTGATGGAGCAAGGCGCTGAGGCTTTGTCTCCGGCTGAGCTGTTGGCTATTCTCATCGGCAGCGGCAACACCGAGGAGACGGCAGTGCAGCTGATGCAGCGTCTCTTGGGTGATTGCGAAGGGAGTTTGAAGGCTTTGAGCCGCTTGTCGTTGAATGACCTCACGAAGAACTATAAGGGTCTGGGGCCCGCTAAGGCCGTCAGCATCCTTGCAGCCTGCGAGTTGGGCAAGCGACGCATGATGGAGGCGGCTGCCGAGAAACGTAAGGTGGAGAGTTCCACTGACATCTACAATATCATGTACCCTCGGATGCGAGATCTGGCACACGAGGAAAGCTACGCGCTGTATCTGCGTACCGACAACAGTCTCGAAGGACAACCTTTCCTCATCAGCAAGGGGGGCATCGCCGGTACACAAGTGGACATCCGCTTGGTGTTGCGTGAAGCGTTGATCCGTCAGACGCCGACGCTCGTGCTCGTACACAACCATCCTTCGGGCAACAAGCGCCCTTCGCGCGACGATGACAACCTCACCGACCGCCTTTCCCGTGCCTGTCAGGTCATGAACATAAGGCTGCTGGACCACGTCATCGTCACCGATGGCGACTACTACAGCTATCGTGAACAGGGGAAGGTGTGATGGATAATGTATAATGGACAATGGACAATGGATAATGTATAATGTATAATGTATAATGGACAGTGGACAATGGATAATGGACAATGGATAATGTATAATGGACAATAAATAAATGAAAAATGGATAAGATTCAGTTAGAGGATAAGATCGTAGAGATGCTCAAGACGGTGTATGACCCTGAGATCCCTGTCAACGTGTACGACTTGGGGCTCATCTACCGTATCGAGCTGAGCGACGACCTCACGCAGTTGGACGTAGATATGACCATGACGGCACCTTCGTGTCCCATGGCCGACTTCATTGTCGAGGATGTGCGTCAGAAACTCGAGAGCATCGAGGGCCTCACCTCCGTCAACGTCAATTTGGTCTTCGAACCTGAGTGGACGCAAGATATGATGACCGAGGAGGCGAAGCTCGAATTAGGTATGCTTTGAAAGCCTTAAGGGTTACTGACATGGCCCGCAGAACGGTAAAGAACGTTAAAAAACGGGCCGACTCCTTGGCCGTAAAGCTCCTTTGTATTACTTTTGCACGCACAAGTAATACAATGTATAACGATAATATCACAGCTATGGCAACAACAACGGTAAGACGTCCAGCCTCATTCCGCTTGCGTACCGACCTGCTCGAGCGACTGAAGCGCAACGCTATGCGCGAGCATCGTACGCTGAACAATTACGTTGAGAGCGTTCTCCTCGACTTCGTGTACGACGAACCGAACGAAGTGACTAAAGCCGCCATCGAAGAGGCTCAGTCAGGACGAAATAGGAACAAAGTCTACAGCGATGTGCAAGAAATGATTGATGATATTCTTAGCGAGGAATGAAACAATTACAACCTACTACGCAATACCGCAAGGATTTGAAGCGTTATAAGAACAATCCACAGAAGTTGGCTGCTCTTGCGGAGTTATTGTTAATGTTGAAAAACGAACAACCCATTCCTGCCCGATTCAGTCCACATCTCTTGCACGGCAACTATAAAGGCTGTATGGAATGCCACATCCAGGGCGATTTCCTCCTCATCTGGTTTGACGAAACGAGCGACATCATAGAGTTAGTACGCCTCGGTAGTCACAGCGAATTGTTTGGATAAAAAGAAAACGACGATGAAACCTGTCTATTTCATATCTGACGCCCATTTGGGCAGTCGCGCTATAAAGCACGGTCGCACTCAGGAGCGGCGGTTAGTGAGGTTCCTGGACTCCATCAAGGAGAAGGCAGGAGCGGTGTATTTGCTGGGCGATATCTTCGACTTCTGGCATGAGTACAAGCTGGTGGTGCCTAAGGGCTTCACTCGTTTGTTAGGCAAGATCAGCGAGCTGACGGACCTCGGCGTCGAAGTCCATTTCTTTACGGGCAATCACGATATTTGGGCCTACGACTACCTGGAGAAGGAATGCGGGGTCGTGATGCATCGCAAACCTGTGACGGTAGAGCTGGGTGACAAAGTGTTCTTCCTCGCTCATGGCGATGGTCTTGGCGATCCCGATCCAAAGTTCAAGTTCCTGCGCTGGCTGTTCCACAACCGTGTGGCTCAGGTCCTTTTTGCCGCTGTCCATCCCCGCTGGGGCGTGGATCTCGGCCTGCGTTGGGCTGAGCATAGCCGGTTGAAGCACGAGGCCGAGGATCCCCCGACCTATCAAGGCGAGGACAAGGAACATTTGGTTTTGTATGCTAAGGATTATCTTACTAGTCATCCCGATGTCAATTACTTCGTGTTCGGGCATCGTCACATTGAGCTCGACTTGATGCTCTCCCGCACAGCCCGCGTTATCATCCTGGGCGATTGGATCACGCATTTCTCCTATGCTGTCTTCGACGGCGAACAACTGTGGATGGAGAACTATATTGAGGGCGAAACCGAGCCCTGAACCTTGGCTTAGAGCGCGATAAATCATTTATTTTTGTCGATTCCGGTATTTTTAGGGGCAGATGACTTGTCGTCTGCCTTTTTTTATGTACTTTTGCACAGATTTTAAGTAACACAATTGTCTCAATGCGACATATCATCTTCAAAAGCAGGACGCTGTTGCTCGCTATGGTGGTGAGTTTAATGGCTGGCAACGTTTTAGCACAGGTCAAGCAGGAGGGCGGGAAGCCCGCATCGGTGCCCATGCAGGGCGTTGTTCCCCAGAAACCAAACGGGCAGTCGGCAAACGAATTGTTGATTTCGGGTGTCATCAAGGACACGCAGGGTGAGACGTTGCCGGGAGCCAGCGTACGGGTTCGTGAGACGAAGGCAGGAGCCGTAACCGACAACGATGGTAAGTTCACCATCTCCGTGCCGCTTGGGCAAACCGTTACGCTAGACTTCTCCTACGTGGGTATGCAGCCCCAGTCAAAGAAGTACGACGGCAAGAAAAACTATACCAATCAGGTCATTGTGCTCGCCGAAAAGGGCGACATGGAAGAGGTCGTTGTCACGGGCCTGTTCGACTATAAGTCCTCGACCTTCACTGGCTCGGCCGTGTCCTACACACAGGAAGATCTGAAGCTGGTCAGCAACGGCAATGTGCTGAAGACCATTCAGGCCATCGACCCTTCGTTCATCGTCGATATGAACAGCATCAATGGCTCTAACCCCAACTTCATGTCTGATATCACCATTCGCGGCAAGGCCTCGTTCAGCGGCTTGCAAGGCGAATACAGCGGCAACCCCAATGCACCGCTGTTCATCCTCGACGGCTTCGAAGCTTCGCAGCAGCAGATCTTCGACCTTGACATCAACCGCATCAAGAGTGTCACCGTCTTGAAGGACGGCGCGGCAAAGGCCATCTATGGCTCGAAGGCCAGCAACGGCGTCATCGTCGTCGAGACCATTCTGCCCGAGGCCGGACGGTTGCGCATCACCTATACGGGTGACGTAAACGTGGAGGTGCCCGACCTGACGACTTACGACCTTTGCAACGCCACGGAGAAGCTGCAGGTGGAGCTGAACTCAGGGCGTTACACCGCCAATGCTCCTTATTATCAGGCGTTGCTCGACGAGCAGTACAACCGCACGGCCATCGACGTGGCCCGCGGCGTCGATACCTATTGGCTGTCACAGCCCCTGCGTTCGGGCGTCGGCAATAAGCATACGGCTTACATCGAGGGCGGCACCGAGGAGATGCGCTATGCCGCCAGTCTCATGTATAATAATGTGGCGGGCGTGATGAAGAAGTCCGACCGCACAACGCTCTCCGGCAACATCAACCTGAGCTATCGCTACAAACAATGGATGTTCCGCAACTCATTGAGCGTGAATGGCAACCGTGCTGACGATAGCCCTTATGGCACGTTCAGCGATTATGTGCGGGTGAATCCTTATTTCTCGCCCACCGACGAGAACGGCAACCTGCAGAAGGTGCTCGGAACCTTCACGCCGCCGGGCTACGGCAGCAGCTCCACCATCTACTACAACCCGCTGTACAACGCGACCATCGGCACGAAGAACTTCTCGAAATATACCGAGGTGGTTGAGAACTTCTACCTCGAATACCGCCCCATCGAGGACTTGCGTTTCACGGCGCGCCTGGGTTATATCCACAAGAACGACAAGCGTGAGGATTTCTACCCCGGCGACCACACACGTTTCAACGACTGGACGGGCGACCGCTACTTCCAGCGCGGCAGCTATGCCATCAGCAACGGCGAGAACAACAGCCTCTCGGTGGACATCACCGGTAACTACTCCCACACCTGGGACAAGCATCTGCTGCTGGCCAACGCCGCCTACTCGCTGCAGACCGCCGACGGCAGCACCGAAGGCATGACGGCATGGGGCTTCCTGAACAATCACGTTGATTACATCACTTTCGCCAAGCAGTACGCTGAAGGCGGTAAGCCTTCGGGCTCGGAGACCACGACGCGTTCGCTCGGCTTCACAGGTGCTGCCAACTACAGCTACGACGAGCGCTACCTCTTCGACGCCAGCCTGCGCTTCAACGGCTCGTCGGTCTTCGGCAGCGACAACCGCTGGGGTACGTTCTGGAGCGCCGGCGCAGGTTGGAACCTGCATAAGGAGCATTTCATGCGCGATGCCAAGTGGTTGACGTTGTGCAAATTCCGCGTCACCTATGGCCTCACGGGCAATCAGAACTTCTCGCCCTATCAGGCCAAGGCAACCTATAAGTTCTACGACAACATCATCTACGACAACATTTCGGGCGCTTACCTGATGGGTATGCCCAACCCCAACCTGCGTTGGCAGCAGACGGGCGACTTCACCGTAGGTCTTGACCTCGGACTGTGGAAACGGCTGAACGTGCGCTTCGACTACTACGACAGCCGCACCCGCGATGCCCTCATCGCCATGACGATTCCGACCTCCACGGGTTTCACCTCATATATGGAAAACCTCGGCAATGTCCAGAACCGCGGCATTGAAGCCACGGCCAACTGGCGCTTCTTCCAGAAAGGACAGTCGTACATGAGCCTCACGGGAAGCATCGCACACAACGTGAACAAGGTCACCAAGATCAGTGACGCCCTCAGCAGCTTCAACCGCGAGCAGGATGCCGAGAACACCACGTCGCCCATCATCCGCTACGAGGAAGGGCAGTCGATGAGCGCCATCTGGGCCGTGCAGTCGTTGGGCATCGATCCCGCCACGGGGCGCGAGCTGTTCCTCAAGAAGGACGGCACGACGACTTACGACTACACCACAGACGACTACATCATTGCGGGCGACTCCAACCCCAAGGTGCACGGCACCTTCGGTATCAACGGCGAGGTGAAAGGTTTCGGCGTCAGCCTGCTGATGAGCTATCAGATGGGCGGCGACTACTACAACCAGACGCTCGTGGACCGTGTGGAGAACGTGAATATCGCCTACAACGTCGATCGCCGTGTGTTCAGCGACACTTGGAACACGCCCGGTGATGTGGCGCTTTACAAACATATCTCCTCCACGCCCACAACGACTTACGCCTCGACACGTTTCATTCAGCGCAACAATATGCTCGACCTCACCAGCCTCTCGCTATACTACGACTTTAAGCATTGCGCATGGCTGCGTCGCGCCAAGCTGGAGCGTCTGCGTGTGACGGGCTACATGAACGATGTCTTCCACCTTTCGACCATCAAGGCTGAGCGCGGTCTCAACTACCCCTACGCCCGAACCTTCTCGCTGTCGGTGACGGCAACGTTCTAGAAGAAAAATATGCCACCGTGCCCCTCCCGTCAGGGAGGGAGTAATTACCGAACAAGATTTGGAAATATCAATGATAATTCACTATATATGATAAAAACACTCTTCGACAATATTATTCCCCTTTTCACAAAGGTAACCACTCCCTCCCTCACAGGGAGGGCGGGGTGGGGGTCCGCTCTTCTCCTTTGTCTGCTCATGCTAATGAGCTGCAACTCCTGGCTTGACGTCCAACCCCGCTCGCAGGTCGAGGACACCGAGCTCTTTGAAACCGAAAGCGGCTTCAAGGAGGCGCTGGCAGGCGTCTATAGCTCAATGGTCACCACGAGAACCTATGCCAAGGAGATGACCTTCGGTTTCATGGGCGTGTTGGGACGCGAGTGGGACTATTTCAGCCAGAGTCAGTACGAGGATGCCTCGGCCTACGACTACGAGGCTTCGATTCCGACGAATTACATCCGCGAGATATGGGCCAATGGCTACAGCGGCATCGCCAATGTCAACAATCTCCTGGCGCACATCGATGAGCATGAGACTCTCTTCTCACGCGACAACTACGGTGTCATCAAGGGCGAGGCGCTGGCTCTGCGTGCTTTCCTGCACTTCGACCTCCTGCGCTGCTTCGGCGTCAGCTTTGCCGTGAACCCCGATCAACCCGCAATACCCTATAGCACCGCCCTCTCGTACCGCGTGTTCCCACAGCTCACCGTGCGTGAGGTGGCCGAAGCTGTCCTCAAGGACTTGGCTGAGGCTGAGGCGCTACTCAAGGCTCACGATCCCATTGTCACGGAGCGCGAGATCACTGAATCCACCGACAACGGCTACCTCCTCAACAGGGAGATGCATCTCAACTACTATGCGGTCCGCGGTCTGCAGGCCCGAGTGTATATGTGGATGGGCGACTATGTCAAGGCACTCGAGGCAGCCAACGAAGTCATTGCCTCAGACCTTTTCCCGTGGGCTACCGTTGCCAACCTCCAAAGCGGCGTGGATCATTCGATGGTCACCGAGCACTTGTTTGCCCTGAACAACCTCACGATGACCGCCGACATCGCTGATATCTACTTCACCGATGGCACCACAAACAGTTTTGCTGTGACGCGCGATCGTCTGTTGGAATACTTCGACCGTGCCACACGTGACTACCGCTACACCTTCCTCTTCCGCAACGGCTCGGGCGCTAATGCCAGTAACCGCTACCTGCGCAAGTACGATGAGTCGGGCTCCAGCAGTGCGTTCTATCGCTACAAGATGCCGCTGCTGCGTGTGGCCGAGATGTACCTGATACGAAGCGAGGTGCAATTCCGCCAAGGGGATAATGAGGCAGCGCTTGCAACGTTGAACGAGCTGCGCGTGGCGCGTAATCTGACGCGTCTCACCGCTATGCCTGCTGATTTCATGCTCGAACTCATCCGCGAGTATCGTCGCGAGTTCCTTGGCGAGGGTCAGCTCTTCTTCTTCTACAAACGCCTCAACCGCGAGGCTATCCTCACGAACCCCGAGGTGAACATGGTTGAGGAAAAACTCTACACCTTCCCGCTGCCCATCACCGAGACTGAGGCTGCACAGAGGGAGGCGAATAAATAAAAAAAAGACCCACCCCCCTGTCCCTCCCTGTGAGGGAGGGGAGTAATTACCGGACAAGATAAAGATATATATATATATATCTATTATAGATTAATTGAACGATGAATACATATAGATACCATTTGCAAAAGTATCTACTCCCCTCCCTCGCAAGGAGGGGCAGGGGGGTGGGTCTTTTTCTGTTGCTCACCTTATGGTCATGTTCCCACGTCGATGTCCCGACTTACGACACGGAAGAAACACGTCTGAATATCTGGGTCGGCACTGCTGCAGGCATCGTTTATGAGACGACGAGCTACAACTACTCCTATGCCTACGAGGAGGGGAGCGTGACGTTCTATGCGCAGATTACCGGGCTGCCTGTGGACCACGACCGCACGTTCCGTCTTGAAGTCTTCGGCGAGGATTCGGCTGCCGTGGCACCTACCGTGCGCAGTGAGGACTTTGTGATACCGGCCGGAGCTATCGGTGGCACCTACGAGCTGCACCTCAACACGCAGCTGCTGCCCTCGTCCGACCTGTTCACCGAGCACGACGGCAAGGTGCAGTTCCGCGTGCGGCCCTCCGAAGAGTTCATGCTGGGTACGGAGAATCATCAGGCGTTCACCGTCATCGTGAAGAACTACCTCGCGAAACCCGACAACTGGGACACCGTGCCCGAGCGCAACGACATGATCATCTATTTCCCCATCTCCAAGTATTTCGGCACATACAGCCGCGTGAAGTATCAGTTCATGATCGAGCACCTCGGTCTCATCGATTTCAATATCCGTTCGAGCATGGGAGCTATCCCTGCCTACGACGAAGAAACCAACACTATCTCGGCCTCATACGCCGTGCAGCTGCAGCAACTGATGCAGCGTGCACTGCGTGAATACAACGCCACCCACGCCACCCCGCTCACCGATGAATACGGAGAGCTTGTGACCTTCTAAAGAACAGACCATTTATGCGCAGCAATTATACATTATACATTATCAATCATACATTAGCCATCGTCATCGCGATGGCGATGGGTTCCTGTTACTCCGACCACGGCAACTACGACTACCACGAGCTGGACGAAGTGCGCATTGACACGGTCGGCACAGGCATACAGGCCAGTTATGCCGTTCAGCGCTTCGACACCCTTGAGCTCTCGCCCGAAGTGTATTTTAATGGACAGCGTGTGGTTAATGAGGGCGATGCACCCCTGACTTATCAATGGACCATCTTCAGTGCTGTCACAGGCGTTGGCACGAGCAATGTCGTGGACACACTGGGTCACGAGCGGAACCTAAAAACACCTATCATTCGTACTGGCGGCAACTACTACGTGCAGCTCGTCGTGACGAATCAGAACGATGGCATCCGTCAGTTCTTCCGCGTCGGCGTCACCGTCAGCGAGGCCTTCGATGGCGGATGGATGGTCTTCTACGAACGTGCCGACCATCCGGGCTATTCCGATCTTGCCCTCGTCTTCAATCCCTGGACGAAGAACAACGTCACTGTCGATCGCGCTTACACAAACCTCTTCGAACTCACCAACGGCTCCCTCCTGCAGGGCCGTCCCATCCGCTGCTTTGACGTAGCGATGGCTTTGGGCGCCAACAACTATGTAGGCCTCTGTACCGACTACACCCTTGTCGGCGTCACTGACATCGCTATCGAACAGGCGATGGCGTTTGACAACTTCTTCAATACGCCACCGGCTAAGATGGCGCCTACGTGGTACGGCCACCATGGCAACGGCGGCGTGTCCGGTCAATGCTCCGAGGTGCTCATCAACGACAACAAGATCTATACCAACACCTATTTCAATAGCGCTTCCGGCGAACGCGAGTCGCGCTTCGGCATTCCCAAGTTCGACGATGGAGTTGGGGAGTTGGCGCCTTGGAACGCCGAGCTGCCTAACCAGTTGAATTACGGCATCGTCGTTTACGACCAGACCAACGAGTGCTTCCGCTATGCTGCCTTCGAACGTGCACAGCTCGAGGCTTTCGCGGATCAATCGCCTGCGGCTGCTTTTGATGTCAATCACACAGGCATGAAACTGCTCATGGGCGACTGGGGCGTGGGACAGCAGCGCCTGCTGCCTTACGACTACCTGCTGATGAGCAAGGGTTCGGAACGCAAGCTCGCCGTGGCCAACTTCGCCACAACGACTCCAGAGGATACACACATCGGTCTTGCCCTCTACGACTTGAATGCACTTTGTCCGAACATCGACCGCGCCACCTCCCTCGCCGCCAGCAATGTCGGCAGTTTCATCTTCTACGGCGCTGCCGACAAGGTCTATAACTTAGCCTATGACAGTGGTTTGCCCGCTACTGTGGCGTGGCAGGCTCCGTCGGCTGACGAGGAAGTCACCTGTGTGCGTATCATGAAGTACTACAATACCATCTACTCCACCTCTATGATGCCATCCTGCGACGAAGTCGTGCACATTGCCACATGGAACCAGCAGCGGCAGACAGGTCACCTCTATGAGTATCGCATCAACACCGCCAGCGGCGATCTCGACCAGTCGATGCGATATGACTACGTGATACCGGGAAAAGTGAAAGATATGGCATGGAAGTTCTCTATGAAATAGAAGGTATTCCTTATGGGCAATTATTGAATGTGCATTAAACTAAATGGAGATTATCCTATCCTAAATAATAAACAGAAACTCAATTATAACACATGTTGTCAATGAAAAAACTATTTACTACAATCGTTTGCATCGTAGCTTCAGTGGCTGCGATGGCACAGGGTGTGGTCTTCGAACCCGATGGCACGACGCTCGAGCAGGCTGCAGTCAAGGCTAAGGCCGAGAACAAGCTCATCTTCCTCGACTGCTACACACAGTGGTGCGGCCCCTGCAAGAAGATGGCCAAGGAGACATTCACCCTCGCTGAGGTCGGCGCTGTTATGAACCCCAAGTTCGTCAATATCAAGATTGACATGGAGAGTGCATACGGTGCACCGCTGGCTAAGAAACTGCAGATTCAGGCTTATCCCACCTTCGTCATCTTCAATGCCGACGCTCAGGAGATCAGCCGTTTCCTCGGCTACCACGACGCTCCCTCTTTCTTGAAGGTACTCGAAGAGAAGGGCAAGGACGACGCTTCTGCCGGTCTGAAGGCTCGTTTCGATGCCGGCGAACGCGACCCGAAGTTCCTGTATGAATATCTCGCTTCGCTCACTGCAGCCTACAAGGGCGATGAGGCCAACACCGTGGCTGAGGCTATCCTTGAAGGTAAGGAGGAGACCTTCGCTGCAGACTCCACGCTGCGCATGATTTTCTTCCGCAACATCACCAATCCATTCGCCAAGTCGTTTGTCTATACCGCCAAGCACCCCGAGGCGCTGACGGCTGCCATTGGTGAGATGCCTGTGAAGATGAAGATTCAGAACGTCCTCACCGGCTATCAGCGACAGCTCATCAACGAAGCCGACGGCACGGCGACGCTCGATCAGGCTAACTACGACCGCTTCAGCGCATTGCTCGACGAGATTGGCATGGCTGATGCCGACCACTATCGTCTGCAGACGCTCATCACGCTCGCCGAGAAGCAGAAGGACTTCGACAAGTACATCGCCTACATCAAGCAGTATCTGGCTAATCCCGCCCTCGATGCCGACGACATGCAGTTGGCTCGTTGGGTACGTCCCTTCTCAGGTCCCAACGCCAACCCGCAACATAAGGAGGAGATGAAGGCCATTCTGCGCCAGCGTCTCGACGAGATTGCTGCAGGCAAGCGTCAGCCCATGAACACTATTGGTAACATGCGCCTCTCACGTCCCACTGATGATCTCCTCCGCGTGCTCATCGATGCCATGGACGGCAAGATGCCACAGAAATAAAGATTAGAGATTAAAGTTTAAAGATCATGAAACGTTTATCATTTATCATCTATTCCTTATTATTTATTATTTCCAGTTCCTTTGCTCAGGATCAGGTTGTCACCGAGACGACGGTGAGTGACGGAGAGACTTACGTCACCCATTATCTCTATGATGCTCAGGCACGTCCTTTCCTGCTGCTCACCGATGATCTTTCGATGCAGTTCTACAGCTATGACGAGGCTGGCAACGTAGCAAAGCAGGAGTACACCGATTTCACCAATCCCAACCTCGACCGCATCTATGTCTATACTTATAATGAGGCAGGACAGATAGCCATCGATGAGGAGTTTGCCGGAGAACGTTCACTGGGAACTACCACCTACACTTACGACGAGCATGGTCATATCATCACGATGCTTAACTCACGTGGCGGATTACCTATCAACCGTCGCAACACATACGACGATCAGGGCCAGCTCATCAAAGAGGAAACACTTCATCCTATGAATGCCTCGGCTGTGATGGCAGCCACAGAGTATTTCTATGACAACGGTCTCGTCGTCAAGGAGGTTCATTATTCCAGCGATATCATCTCATTCATCATCGAAAACACCTACAACGAGGCTGGTCAGCTCATCAAGAGTGTCACCTCCAAGCCTGTGGAGAGTGAGGAAGAGACTGAGGAAGAGCAGGAAGTCGTCTTCGAGGTGACGTCCACCACGACTTATGCCTATGCCGACATCGATGTGTCCCTCGCACCGCTTAATGTTCAGGCTGTAGCCGGAGACGGTAACACGGTTGTCGTCACGTGGGAAGGCACGGCGAACAGCATCGTCGTCGATGGCAAGTTCTACACCGCAACCGGCAACAGCTTCACCACTCCTGTGCTCATCGATGGCACCTACACCATCTACGTTGTCAACAACGGTAATGCCACCGCTTCCGAACCCATTGATGTCGCTGACAATACGAAGGTTGGCGTCAGTGACGTGCATCTCAACGGTGAGGTGACGGCATCGATTGTGATGGAGGAGAACCGCGATGGCGAAATGGTGCCGGTTACTTACTATAATATCCCCGTGGCTTGGACGCTGCCCAATGGCGCTAAGCCCACCGGCTACCGCATCTATTACAACTCGACTTACTATGTTGATGTTGAGGACGGCACGCTTCGCAGCTTCGTCATCCCGGCCAAGAACGTCACCAACTGGAGCATGGCCACGATGTCCGTTGTCACGTTGCCCTTCGTCATTCGCGTCGTAGCAATCTACGAGACGGGTGAGATGGAACCGGCCAACCTGCTGGAACTCGACACCGAGGCTATCCTCGAACTGTCCGTTCAGGCTCCACAAGCCAACGCTGCCTCCACAGAGGTTTACACGCTCGATGGCATCCGCATGCCTTCACGTGACAACCTCCGTCCCGGCACCTACGTCTTCCGCAACGGCAAGGTTGCCCGCAAGGTGCAGACGCGATAAGCTCGTTTGAGTACCCGAAAACAATAAGGGCTGTGTCCGTTGTGACACAGCCCTTTCTTCGTCAGAGAAATGATGATTAAGCCTTGACGCGGCCGAGGTAGCTGCCGTCGCGGGTATCGACCTCGACGATCTCGCCTTCGTTGATGAAGAGAGGCACGCGGATTTCAGCGCCTGTCTCTACGCGGGCAGGCTTCAAGGTGTTCGTGGCGGTGTCGCCCTTCAGACCGGGTTCGGTCCAGGTGATGGCCAGCTTCACCTTCACGGGTACGTCGGCATAGAGGACGGTCTCAGTGGAGGCGTCGGTGACAACCTCGACGTTCTCGCCTTCCTTCATGAAAGCGACGCCGTTGATCTGGTCCTTGGGAATGGGAATCTGCTCGAAGGTCTCGTTGTTCATGAAGATGTAATCCTCACCTTCCATGTACAGGAACTGGTAGCTGCGACGTTCGACGCGGACGTCCTCGAGTTTCTCGCCGATGTTGAAGCGACGTTCCAGAACATTGCCGCTGACCACGTCCTTGAGGGTCGTGCGCATGATGGTGTTGCCCTTGCCAGGCTTCACGTGCAGGAAGTCGATGCAGAAATAGAGCTTGCCATCCATGCGGATGCAGGTGCCCTTCTTGATGTCTTGTGAGTTAATCATACTTTGATGCTGTAAAAATGGGTATTATTAAATGTAAAATGGTTCTTTAACCTCGTTTTCGGGCGCAAAGGTAATGAAAATAAGCGAAAATGAGCAAAAGTTTTAAGAAAATCTTGCGAGAATGAAAAAAAGTATCTACTTTTGCAGCCCGTTAGCCCACTATCGCAACAAATATAAAGATATAAAGCAATGAAAAGAACATTCCAGCCCCACAATCGCAGAAGAAAGAATAAGCACGGTTTCCGTGAACGTATGCTAACCGCTAATGGCCGCCGCGTGCTCGCCGCACGTCGTGCTAAGGGTCGTAAGAAGCTCACTGTTTCCGACGAACGTCACGGTAAGTAATTCTTTCCATGGCCCGTTGACGACAGCATAATCGCCCGCGAGGCCGACAGCCAGACATGAGGCGCAGACGGATGCACCCACAGGGGTTTGCGTCGTCTGTGCCTTATTCTATTTAAACCTTTCGCTATGGGATTTTTCAAGAAGATCATGAGCCCGATTGTTTGGGGCAATATCATCGCCATCGTGGTCGTGGCGGTGTTGGTGTGTATGCTTGCCCTCAAGGGCATCGACGTCTATACTCACCACGGCGAGTCCATAGAGGTCCCCGCCATCGTCGGTATGCAAGAGAGCGATGCCCAGTACACCTTGCAGCGATTGGATTTAGTCCTGGTCAAAGCCGAGACTGGCTACGACAAGAGCAAACCCACGGGATGTGTGCTCGCGCAGAACCCGGAATCCGGCACGAAGGTCAAGGCCGGGCGACAGATATACGTGACCATCAACGCTTCCGATTCTCCTACCCGGGCATTACCTGACATTGCCGACAACAGCTCACTGCGTGAGGCGCAGGCCAAGCTCAAGGCTATGGGCTTCAAGCTCGGCCCCGTGGAATACATCCCCGGCGACAAGGACTGGGTCTATGCCGTCAAGTGCAGGGGCAGATTCGTCTATTCGGGTGAACAGGTACCCACCGACGTGCCGCTGATCCTGCAGGTCGGCAATACCTCGTCCATCGAGGCCGAGGAGGAGATGCTCGATTCGCTCGATGACTTCGACATCGGGGACATCGACGATGAGGCTGTCGGAATCGACGAGATCTTTGACCTATGATGGACGATGACGAACTGATCGTTGACGACGATGCGTTGGAGCTCGACGACGAAGGGCTGGAGGCAGCCCCCGACGGTACGCTCTATGAGCATCGTCGTGTTGTAGCCGACAAGGGGCAAACGCTGCTGCGCGTCGATAAGTTCCTGATGGAACATCTGCGCGACACCAGCCGGGCACGCATTCAGCGCGCTGCTGAAGCCGGTTGCATCCATGTCAACGATCGTCCTGTCAAGAGCAACTATCGCGTCAAGCCTTTCGATGTCGTCACCCTCATGCTCGACCATCCGCGTTTCGAGACGGAGGTGACGGCGGAGGACATACCGTTGGACATCGTCTATGAGGATGACGACCTACTCGTCGTGAACAAACCGGCAGGCTTGGTCGTGCATCCCGGAGTGGGCAACTATACAGGAACATTGGTCAACGCCTTGGCTTGGCACTTGCGCAACGACCCTAAATACAACCCCAATGACCCTAACGTGGGTCTCGTTCATCGTATAGACAAGGACACGAGCGGCTTGCTCGTCGTGGCGAAGACACCCGAGGCAAAGACACATCTGTGCCATCAGTTCTTCGTTCATTCCACACGTCGCCAGTACAACGCCCTGGTATGGGGCGGCTTCGAGACAGAGGAGGGTAGGATAGAGGGTAACATTGCCCGCGACCCTCGCGACCGTCAGCGCATGACGGTGTTCCCGCCTGCGAGCGAGGTGGGTAAACCCGCCGTGACACACTGGCGGGTCATTGAAGCCTTCGGACCGGTGACGTGGGTCGAATGTATCCTCGAGACGGGCCGCACCCATCAGATCCGGGCCCACATGAAGTCGATCGGGCATCCCCTCTTTGCCGACGAGCGTTATGGCGGCATGGAGATTCTTCGCGGACAACCTACGGCGGCATACAAGGCTTTCGTCCGCAATGCCTTTGAGCTCTGCCCACGGCAGGCACTGCACGCCCGCACACTCGGCTTTCAGCATCCGCGGACTCACGAGGATCTGTTCTTTGAGAGCACGTTGCCCGAGGACTTAACACGAGTAACTGAAAAATGGCGCTCTTACGCGCGTACATTATTATAAAATAATACATGGATAAGAAAAAAGTGATAGCCATCGTCTGCGGTGGCGACAGCTCTGAGCACGACGTGAGCATTCGTAGCGCACAGGGCATCTACAATTTCATTGATAAAGAACGCTTCGAACCGTTCGTCGTCGAGCTGAAAGGCACGACGTGGGAGGCTCATCTCGAAGGCGACAAGCGCTCCAAGGTCAGCCGCGAGGATTTCTCCTTCAAGGTGGGACGGCGCACGGTGCATCCGGATTTCGCCTACATCACCATCCATGGAACGCCTGGCGAGGACGGGATCCTTCAAGGCTATTTTGACCTCATCCGTATGCCTTATTCGACCAGCGATGTTCTCGTCGAGTCAATGACATTCAACAAGTTCACGTTGAACCAATACCTGAAGGGCTTCGGCGTCAGCGTCTCGGAAAGTCTTGTCGTGCGCAAGGGCAACGAAGACCTCGTCACGGACGACGAGATCATCAACCACATCGGTCTGCCTTGTTTCGTCAAGCCTAATGCCGGCGGTTCGAGTTTCGGCGTGACAAAGGTGAAGACGCTCGAGCAGCTGCGACCCGCCATCGCCCTGGCTATGGGCGAGAGCGATGAGGTGATGGTCGAGGCTTTCATGCCGGGCACCGAGCTCACGTGCGGTTGCTACAAGACCGCTGCCGGAGAGCATGTGTTCCCGGTCACGGAAGTCGTCACGCACAACGAGTTCTTCGACTACGATGCCAAGTACAACGGCTCGGTCGATGAAATCACGCCTGCTCGCATTCCCGACGACTTGCGCGACCGTGTGCAGGCACTCACCTCGGCCATCTACGACATCCTTGGCTGCTCGGGAATCATCCGCATCGACTACATCGTCACGAAGGTGACAGGCGACGACGGCAAGGAACGCGACCGCATCAACATGCTCGAAATCAACACTACGCCAGGCATGACGGCCACCAGCTTCATCCCTCAGCAGGTGCGTGCCGCCGGTCTCGACATCAAGGATGTGCTGACCGATATTATTGAGGACAAACTATAGTCGGATCGTACTGAGACAACAATATACCCTATCATAGATGAAAGAACAACAACATGCAAAAGATATCGCTCCCTCCCTCATAGGGAGTGCGGGGGAAGAATCTTCCTTCAACGATATTCGCCCTTATCTGCCCGAGGAACTGCCGCAGGTCTTCGACGAATTGATGGCTGACGAACAGTTCGTTCAGGCGGTGAGCCGCGTCATGCCCGATGTGTGCGGGAAGATGAAGGCTTTCCTCAAGGCTAACGAAGGAACGTCGTTCACCAATCTCGACGTGCAGAAAACGTTCATCTATCCCTTGGTGCAGCATATCATTGCGACCTGCACGCAGGGTATCGATCTCAGTGTTCCCGAGCATCTCGACCGTCAGCAGCCGCACACCTTCATCACCAATCACCGCGACATCGTCCTCGATTCGGCCTTTCTCAGCTTCCTGCTCGTCGAGAACCAGTTCCCCACCACCGTGGAGATAGCCATCGGCGACAACCTGCTCATCTTCCCGTGGATCAAGAAATTGGTGCGCATCAACAAGTCGTTCATCGTGCAACGTTCACTCTCGATGCGCGAGATGCTGCGTGCCTCGCAGACCATGAGCCGCTACATGCATTACGCCATCGCCGAGAAGCACGAGAACATCTGGATTGCGCAGCGTGAGGGCCGGGCCAAGGACAGCGACGACCGCACACAGGACTCCATCCTCAAGATGATGGCGATGGGTGGCGAAGGATCCATCATCGACCGCCTGCGTCAGCTGCATCTCACGCCGATGGCACTCAGCTACGAGTATGACCCCTGTGATTATCTTAAAGCCAAGGAGTTCCAGCAACGCCGCGATATTCCCGACTTCAAGAAGAGCAAGGCCGACGACCTCGCCAGCATGCAAACGGGCATCTTCGGAGCCAAGGGACATATCCATTTCGCTGCAGCACCCTGCATCGACGAGTGGCTCGACACCCTCGATCCCGCCACACCTAAGCTTGAGATCTTTCCTCTCATTGCCCGTCACATCGACCAGGAGATCCACCGCAATTTCCGCCTTTATCCCTCCAACCTCATCGCCGCTGCTCTCCTCACCTCTACCTCTGCGTCGAGTGTTTCATCCGATCGGTTCTCCCCCGCCGACCTCTCCGCCTTCGAGGACTACCTCCAGCAGCGTATCGCCCTCGCAGCTAACGCCTTGCAAGCCGAAGGTCTGCAGCCTGATCCCGCTTTCCTCCGCGAACGTCTCCTCACCATGTATGCCAATCCCGTCTTCAATCAGGAGAAGGCAAAATAAAGCATTATGCGAAGCCGCTACACATCCTGCATCCTGCATTGCGCATTGGCCCTCGTCGTGGCGATGGCCATCGTCTCTTGTTCCGATGACAACGAGCCCTACCCCTCGCTCATCACCGAGATGGCGATGTCGTCCAGCGACGCCAAGTGCATCTTCTCCAGCTTCACGACCGACGACGGCCACACCTTCCAGATAACGAACCCCTTGAAAGGTCCTACGCCCAACGTGCGGTGGCGTTTCATCTGCGGCTATGTCAAAGAGGATGAGCAGCAAGCGCGCGTCTATACGTTCATCAAAGTACCTCTGCTGTCAGACTTCAGCAGCTACGATAATCCGCGTCGCGACCCTACGGGATTAGCCAGCATTTGGAAAAGCCGGGGATACATCAACCTCCATCTGTTGCCCAAGACCCAAGGCGGCAAACAGGCTTGGGGCTTCTTACGCGATTCCGCCCACGTCAACGGCGCAGGCGGAACCAATTATTACCTTTCGCTCAGCCATTATCAGCTGGACGATGCTAAAGCTTACACGGAAGATCTCTTCGTCGGCCTCGATCTCGACTCCGTGGCCGTGTCACGCACAACCTCCGACAGCCTCATCTTCTCCCTCCGCACCTTCGAAGGCACACGCTCCTGGACTTTCAACGCCCAATAGTTTAAGTTTCAACTTTCAACTTTCAACTTTCAACTTTCAACTCCCTTCCCGTACAGCACGGGATTGGTGCTCGGGTCGTTGTACATCTTCATCTGTTTGTACACCTTCATCCATTTGCGCCCTGCGGCGAGGTCATCGAGCAGTTGGTCGATGGCAGTTGAGAGATCCTCTTGCTGTTCGAGCAGCACATCGAGTTTCTTCTGGCAGGCTGCACGGTGTTCCTCCGAGGCATCGGTGCGCTGCGTCTGCTCCTTCATGTGATAGATCTTCAGCGCTAAGATGCTCAAGCGGTCGATGGCCCATGCCGGGCTTTCGGTGTTGATTGTAGCTTGGAACTGCGGTTCCACGTCGTGGAAGCGGGTGTAGAAATAGCTGTCGATGGTTTCCACCAGATCCGTGCGCTCCTGGTTGCTGCGGTCGATGCGGCGTTTCAGTGCAAGCGCTGCCACGGGATTGATCTCCGGATCGCGGATGAGGTCTTCCAGGTGCCATTGCACCGTGTCGATCCAGTTCTTCAGATACAGGTCGTGCTCGATGGCGCCTTCGGCGTAGGGATTATGAATGGGGGCATCCACGTCGTTCGTGACGTGGTAATCGCGGATAGCCTTCTCGAAGATAGGCCAGGCTCTTTCGGTGAATGTCATACTGATAAACGTTGGTTAGTACCTGCAAAGTAAACGCTTTTTGCGGAATATACCAAGAAAGAGACCTAAACAAAGGTTAAAATTGATGATTTATAAGGTATAGTAGCGTGAAAAGTGTTACTTTTGCACCCAATAACATAGTTATTGCGCCCAAAAGCTGACTAACACATTATCATAATGAAGAGATTTTCCCTTTCTTTCGTCATGCTGATGCTCGTCGCATCGGCAGGTTTCGCACAGCGTTTCACCGACCGTCTCGACCGTGGCCTCGTCGCTCAGAAGGTCTCTGGCGGTGTCTATCTTTCTTGGCGTGTACAGGCCGAGGAGTATTTTGATGTCACCTACAACGTCTATCGCGATGGCTCACTCGTCAACGACGAACCGCTCGAAGCGTCCAACTTCAGGGACACCGGCGGCACAGCCTCCAGCACCTACACCATAGCTCCCGTCATCCGCGGTCAGGAAGGCGCCCAGTGCGCCCCGGCCACCGTATGGGCTCAGAGCTATCTCGAAATCCAGCCGAAACACGAGGGCATCAAGAGCACGCTCGTGCCCAACGATGCCTGCTGCGCCGATGTCGATGGCGACGGACAGGTGGAGATCCTCATGAAGTACGACAACCTGACCGAGATGCAGCAGTCCTACCCCAAGAATGGTCCCAAGATCGATGGCGTGGACACCAAGGAGTACAGCATCTTCGAGGTGTTGAAGCTCGACGGCTCGCGACTCTGGTGGGTCAACTTCGGTCCTAACATGGGCGACTTCCAGAACAACGAGCAGAACATGGTTGCCTACGACTGGGACGGCGACGGGCGCGCAGAGGTCATCATGCGTGCTGCCGACGGCACCGTCATCCATAAGGCCGACGGCTCCACTTACACCGTGGGCAACGCCTCCGTCAATGTACGCGCTGCCACGGGTGGCGGCACCAACTGGTTCGTCACCACCGACGGCGAATACCTTGTTTATATGGATGGCCTCACGGGCGAACCCTACCAGTGCATCCCCTATCCCCTCAAGCGCCTCGAGTCCAACGAAAATGATCTCAACCGCGCATGGGGCGATGGCTACGGTCACCGCTGCTCGAAGCATTTCTTCGGCGCACCCTATCTCGACGGTCGCCGCCCCAGCATCTTCCTCGCTCGCGGTATCTATACGCGTCATAAGATGATTGCCTACGACGTCGATCCCAGTTCCCACTCACTCAGCGTCCGTTGGCGTTGGAACTGCAACACCAATGGCCCGTGGAAGGGACAGGGTTTCCACAACTTCGGCATCGCTGATGTCGATTGGGACGGTCGCGACGAGATCGTCTTCGGCTCCATGGTCATCGACGACAATGGCAAGGGACTCTCCACCACCGGATTAGGTCATGGCGATGCGCAGCATTGCAGCGACTTCAACCCCTATGTCCATGGACAGGAGATATATGCTTGCTTAGAGGATAACCCGGGCAACAACTACCGCGATGCCACCACCTCCAAGATCTACCACCGCTGCATTGCGGGCAACGATGATGGTCGTGCCATTGCCGGCAACTTCACCAATTCCTACCCCGGCGGCTTAGGCTGCTCGGCGCGCGAGGGTGCCATCAGCACCATCACCGGCGAGGCTGTCAGCGGACTCGGTACCACGGGCGTCAACACCAACTTCCGCATCTATTGGGACGGCGACCTCTGCTCCGAGACCTTCAACTACCTCGATGGCAAGAACACCGCGGGCTGCGTCGCCAAGTACGGCTCGTGGTCGCCCATCTACACCTTCGAAGGTTCATTGACCAACAACGACACCAAGGGCACACCGTGCTACCAGGGTGACATCCTCGGCGACTGGCGCGAGGAGATTATCATGCGCACCGCAGCCAACAATATCCGTATCTACACCACGCCCACCGTCACCAAGTTCCGCGTGCCATCGCTGTGGTACGATCATCAGTACCGAAACGCCATGGTCTGGCAGATGTGCGGCTACAACCAGCCGCCTCACACCAGCTATTTCCTCGGTCAGCTGGAGGGCATCACCGTGGCTCCGCCGCCACTCACCATGACCGACCGCATCGAGACTACGTCAGTCAGCTCTTCCTACGATGGTCAGCAACTCATCGTCTGTCCTGATGGCGACGGCAGCGCAAGCATCGACGAGGGAGCATCTCCGGCCGTCCTCTTCTTCAACGTCAACACGTGGGTACAGGGCACCGCTGCCAGCGAGAGCACCAATGCCAATCCTACGATTAAATACACCACCTACACCTGCAACGTCACGGGCGGCGGTCTTGCCGGCGAGGCACGCCTCGTCAAGCAGGGCGACGGCATTCTCAATCTGCCGAAGGCTGACTTCACCCACACGGGCAACACCGACATCTGGGCCGGCGTTGTCAACTTCGACGGCACCATGAAGGAGTCGCCACTGTGGCTCAACCGCTTTGCCGAACTCAACTCCAACGGCGGCGAGTTCCACAGCATCAAGGCCGACTACGCCTCTGTCATCCGTCCTGGCGGTGCTAATGCCAAGGGCGAGATCATCGTGGGCGAGCTCTCCCTCGGCTTCGGTTCGCGCGTCGTCGTCGATCTCTACAGCGACGGCATTGCCTCCGACTGCATCCATACCCAGTCCATCAAGATCGAGCGTAAGACAGGCAACGCCTGGACCTCGGCTGGTCCTCCCTACCTCATGCCCGTCATCGAGCTGGTGGGACATCCCGCAGCAGGTCAGAGCGAGATGGCTTCCGGCAAGTATGTCATCGCCGACTTCAGCCAACTCGAAGGCAGCATTGATAACCTCATCATCGAGGGTCTCGAGACCACCAAGAAGAACGTCATCGTCGAGGACAACAAGGTCATCGTCGAGATCGTCGGCCTCCGCGGTCCCTCCACCGTCACGTGGAATGGCGCTTCCGGCAACAAGTGGGACTACGGCGAGACGGCCAACTTCCTGCTTGACGGTCAGAGCGATCCTGTCACCTTCGTTGCGCAGGACAATGTCGTGTTCAATGACGATGCTACGTCGAGGACTGTCAGCATCTCCGGCAGCGTACGTCCGGCTTCCGTCACCGTGAACAACTCGGCCGGGGCTTACGTCTTCAATGGCTCGGGTGCCATCGAGGGCACGGCCAAGTTCATCAAGGAAGGCACGGGCATGGTCACCATGAACAATGCCAACACCTACACCGGCGGCAATGCCCTCAAGGGAGGCACCGTCAAGGTCAGCCAGCTCTCCAACCAGTACAGCGCATCGGGCAACCTCGGCGGCGTCACCACCAACCCCAACCTCTTCACGATGGAGAACGGTGCCGTGCTGCAGACAACAGGTGAGGTGGAGCAGGGCTCTCCCATGAAGATGGTGGGCGACGAGGGCGGCGTCATCAACAGCAGCGCCGACTTCCGCATGGGCGCTGCCCTCTCGGGCACAGTGCTCACCAAGAAAGGTAATGGTGCGCTCTTTGTGACCAACGGCAGCTCGCTGCAGCGCATGATCGTCACCGCAGGTGGCGTGGCACAAACCAGCAACGCCGCTTCCGTCATCGAGATGCAGGGCGGTACCATTTGGGACGATGCGCAATGCACGACCCACGAGATCAATGTGCCCAAGAACAAGAAAGCCACGTGGCAACTCAGCTACTCTAACTACACCGCCTACTCCAACAAGATCACCGGCGAGGGCGAGCTCACCATCGTGCCGCGCAACACCGTCAGCCGTGTGCGTATCACTGGCGACTGGAGCAAGTTCGAGGGCACTATCAAGCATACGACCTCCAACATCTGGTTGCCGCTCGACATGAGTGGTGGCATGCCTAAGGGCACGCTGTTCATTGATGCCGACTGCGGCGTGTGCAACACCGCTAAGGAGTTCACCGTAGGACAGCTCACCGGTAAGGGAGCCCTCGTACAGGCCGGACCGGACTTCAAGAGTCAGAGTGCCGTTAGTGGCAACAACACCTGGAACGTTGGTAACAGCGATGGCAATAACTTCACCTTCGACGGCATCTTTACCGACGGCGGCGGTTCCAACAAAGTCATCTTCAATAAAGTAGGAACGTGCAAGATGACCGTCAGCGGCAAGAGCGACCTCTCGGGAGCCGTCACCGTCAAGGCCGGCGAGCTGTGTCTCAAGGCGGGTGCTACGCTCGGCTCAGGAGAACTCACCGTCAACAGCGGTGCCACCCTGTCGGGTGTCACGGGTAATTCCAACGACCTCAACAATTCCAGCATCTCCATAAAGACTGGCGGCACACTGCAGGTCGGCTTAACACCGACGGCCCTCTCCGGCGTCATGCGCTGCGGCGGCAAGAACGTCACCATCGCTCGTGGTGCTTACCTCAGCATCGGCGTACTGCAGGGAGCCAATGGCAGCTCCACGGGTTGCACCACGCTGCAGAACATCGGCCGTCTCACCATGAACGGCACCATCCGTCTGCATCTCTCGTCCACCATTGGTGATGACATCGCCGAAGGCGACCATATCGAGCTGTGGAACCAGGTCACCACCGTCGTCGGTACTCCTGTCCTCGATCCCGAATGCTTGGTCATCGACGAGGCGAAGGGCCTCTACTGGGATACTACCGACCTCGCGAAGGGCATACTGCGTGTCACCAAACAGGTTCCTGACGCCATCCGCTCCCTCAACGGCTCAACCTCCAACGATGCCACCTACACCCTCGACGGACGACGCACCAACGATACTCGTCGCGGCGGCATCTACGTCGTAGGCGGACGCAAGGTGCTCATCAAATAAGCCTACGGCTAATCGTACTGTGCTTTTGGTCTTGTGCCTGAGAGCAAGCTCTCGCATAGACCAAAAGCACAGTACGATTTCATTCTGAAACTCAGCCATCATGGTGGCAAAAACACCGCACTTCGTGCTAAAAAAGTTTCGGCTCTGCCTCTGCGACCTCCATAATCACAGCCTTGCGTAGCGCTGTGATTATCCGCGAACTCACGCGGCAGCGTCAACTGCAATGAACTCCTTTCCTCCAAAACCTCAAAAATCTTCGCGTCTCCGCGTCTCCGCGTTGAAAGACACTCAACACTTCACACCGCAGGACAAGTTTTTATTGTTTTTGTACCCGTCATAGGCAGCCGCTAATAGACATTTCGTCTATGTATAAGCCTGTTTAATGATTTTTAACTGAATAAAGAGTGGCAATGCTACACTTTATCCGTACCTTTGCCGCGATTTAGCGGCATATACATATAATAATGTACGCGCGCAAGCAATAAATTAACTAACAACTCTAATTCATCCAATAATTAACTAACAATCAAGACGAAGAGATACGCTCTTCTTTTGAAGACAAGATATGAATGCGCTTTCGTTAAATAGCTTATGGTCCTATATTCAGAGCCTGACACTGACCACCAGTAACAAGAAGTGGCTGGCTGACCATTTGTATGAAGCTATAGAAGCAGAGGAAAATGAAACTAAGGTTTTAACAGGAATAGAATACAATATGAAAGCCATAGACCAGTTATCTCCTGAACTTAGAGAAATCATAGGATTTGCAAAGCCCGTAGAGCTGATTGACGACGATATCAATGGCGGCAGCGCAAGAGATGAATATCTAACTGAAAAATATGCTTTATGATGCGAGTGTTTCTCGATACCAATATTCTGCTAGATATCATTGAAGAGCGTCAGACATTCGTGCTCGCCTCCGCAAATGTATTTGATTTAGGCATCAAGGGCCAAATCCAGATGGTTGCATCGCCTTTGACCTTTGTCAATTGCATATATGTTGCAAGAAAGAATGTTGGCTATCAAAAGGCATTTCAAGGGATGAAATTGTTGAAACAATTTGTTGCAGTCGCTACGATGGACGATAAACAAGTGTCAAGCGCCTTGGAAGGTGATGTGCCTGATTTCGAAGATCGACTGCAGTTCGAGGCTGCAGTGGCAGCACAATGTAATGTCATTGTCACAAGAGATAAGAAAAGGCATTTCCCACAAGGCCATATTCCCATTCTCTCTCCTGAGGAGTTCCTTAATGAATTTAAATAACCCCATCTCTATAATTCACAACTTTAATTCACTCAATAATTAACTAACAAACAAACAAATGAAAAGAAAATTACTTTTCGCTCTCTTCAGTCTCGTGATTGGGGGGGGGAATTTGTGGGCGCAGGGAACATGGACGGCTCCTGCTGTACCCGGTGCTGATTTGTCATCTTTAGATGGTAACACAAACTATTATCTTTACAATGTAGGCTCTGATGCCTTCGTTACCTATGGAATGTCTTGGAATACAAATGCTATTGCAAGACGTTTAAGCTCTGGTGATCAAGCAGAATCTCCTATTCATGCGATGACTGCTACCAACCCTTCTGCAGGAACAGCCAGATTCCACCTGAATGATGTAACTGCAGATAAATACATCGGTACCAATCAAGGCAATTGTGATGTCTGGGTTGATTTCGGCAGTAATTATGACTGGACTTACGCAGCATCAGAAAGTGTTTCGGGTGCTTACACGCTGACCATGGGTGGCAATAAGTTGGATGTATCCTGGGCTTATGGAGGTCACCTCACAACAACTGGCGGCCAAGGGTTCTATGACTGGGCACTCATTCCTGTGACAAGCATTACGGATGGCAGTTACGCCAAGTACAAGGAACGTAAGCAGATGTATGCAGTCTATCAGGCACTTGTTGCAGCAGGCGTAGTATCGTCATATACATCAGCCTTGGAAACAGCCAATAACGTTTATGTCAACAGCTCCGCAACGGTATCTGATCTGCGTTCAGCTACACGCACGCTGATCAATGCCGCAGCAGAGGACATTGCTTCCTCCATCAATGGCAACTCACTGTTCGATGATGCCGATATGTGGGGCAACCAAGCTATCACCACATGGACTTCTACTTCTCCTTCTAATAGCGATGGCGGAGAATATGAGACTTATAATGTCCATTACGACTTTAACCAGACGCATGATGTTCCTAATGGTACATATAAGATTGTATTCCATTCTCTCTTCAGAAATGATGGAGGTGGCACCGCCCCCCGTATTGTTGTGACCGATGGCGAACTGGATGGTGGCGGAACAACGGCGTCTGCAAATGTACCTTTGTTCACCTCGCTCTCATTTGGCCCCAATGTAGATAATAATAGTGGTGGCGCTATTACCGGTACAGACAAGAAAAATGGATATTACAGCGACTGGGTGCAAAATGGCGGTGTTTGGATACCTAATGGCCGCCGTTCTTCTGCCGATGCACTTGCCCACACAAATGCAGTCGCTGAAGTTGACAACTTCAAGGTAACAAAAGGAAAGATGAATATCCGCTTGATTATTGACCAAAACAGTCAGTGGGTAAATTTCCAAGGCTTTGACATTATCTTCTACGGCTCGACGACAGGTAAACTCTATCGCGACTTAGCCGCTTTGCTTGCCACAAGCTCAGAGTATTCTTCTGAAGCTATGGGAACGACAGAAGCATCTGAAATCAGCCGTGTGCTTTCAGCTTATGCAAGCTATACAAAAAGCAATAGCGAGAGTGAGCTGGAAGCAGCTGTTGCCGATGTAACTTCTGTTAATGCTGCAGCAGCCGCAAGCATAGCCCGTACTGCCCATGTAACGGCTATTACCTCCAACAACGGTGACATCACCTCGCTCATCAACGGTACGTTTGACACCAATGCTGATGGTTGGACAGGTTATACGGGCCGTCCGGATAATCTTGGTCGCAGCTGGCGTGGTGAGGGCATCAATCCTTTCATTGAGAGAAATGCTGACGGCACGATGACTACGACAGTGGCTAACATGCCTGCTGGTACGTACAAGGTTGTCGCTGCTGCTCGTACATACGCTGGTGGTAAGCTGAAGGCACAGGTTGCTGGTGGCGAATACGGCGCAGAACTGACGGGCACAGGAGATGCTGCTCCTGCTGCGGGCACAATGGAAATCAACACCAATGGCGTTGAGATGCCGTACAGCAGCCTCGGTGGCTTCACAACTGTTGATACTGGTCACAACTGGCACTGGATTACAGCAACGGGTACCCTTGCTGCTGATGGCGACCTCGTCATCAATATCACCACAACAGGTAATAGCTGGATGGCCATCGACGACGTGCATCTCTACTGCACAGAGCTGGATGGGACAAGCTACACGAAAACCTTACCGACTATCAGTGCCAATACCGATCTCAGCAGCTATGCTGATGGCAGCGTCATAACCTGTGATATTGCTGTTAGCAATCCCAATGCTATGATGTATTCGTCAACTGGTTATAACGTCACTACGGCAGCTGGATCAAGTTTAAATAACTACCTATATAAGAAATCTGGTTATGGTGGCGCATTTCAAGCAGATAATGTTGTTTTGTATGATGGTACAGCGTATGAAACTCCGTCCAATAATAAAGGTATATATTTCAACAATGCAACGCTCTATCGTAACATTCCTGCTAATACTTGGTGTACACTCGTTGTTCCTTTTTGGCCAAAAGATAGTCGTCTGACAAGGATGTATCCCTCTGAACTGTCCGATGCGGGTGTACTGACTTTCAGTACGGCTACCAATTCTACTTGGGATTCCAATGATAAGCCAATGTTAGTTAAGAGTAGTGAGGCTATGACGTCCATTACCGGAGTACGCGGCGGTTCTGGCGCAGGTGGTGCAGGAACAGCGACAGGCAACATGTCTTCTGGCGAAGGTGTCAACATGATAGGAACCTATACCGCTATCAGTGCCGTTCCTCAGGGCAGCTATGTCGTAGCTCGTGTTGGTGATGAGGACAACCTCTACAAGGTTGACGGCGATGTCAGTCTCGCTCCCTTCCGTGCTTACTTCAGCATTCCCACGGCAAGCGGTAACGTCAAGGCTGATGTCATCCGTCTCAACTTCGATGATAACGAGACAGCTATCGCCGAGATTGAGAATGGCGAAGTGAAGACCATCAACGGTCCTATCTTCAACCTCGCTGGTCAGCGCATGAGCAAGGTTCAGCGTGGCGTGAACATCATCAACGGCAAGAAGGTGCTCGTGAAGTAATAAATTAAGAAATGTAGAAAATAAGAAAGGGTGGAAGTCTGCCCTGATGAAGCCCTTTCTTTTTTCTTATTATCTAATCATCTAAATCTCTAAATTTCAGAATATGAAAAAGACATATATCATTCCCGAACTCAACATCACGAAGCTCGCCGTTGAGAACATGATCGCTCAAAGTATCACAGGAACACAAGGCGCAGATGGTATCGGTGTTGGTGGCAGCAGTAGCGGTGCAAATGTCACAGCTGGCAACGTGAAAGACAATGAAAGCTACAACGTCTGGGACGACGACTGGTCGCGCTAAACGCGCTCGATGGAAGATGTAAGAGGTCAGATGTATGATGTCTGACAAGATTACACATTATATCTAATGTTACAGCAGCTGCAACGGTGATGTTGCAGCTGTTGTTG
>JAEEGL016567776.1_pt1 | contig 28948 bp, 30 predicted proteins | sample 9134231 | NCBI WGS metagenome assembly JAEEGL01 (sample SAMN16246548, study PRJNA631951) | gut metagenome | biome: gut microbiome; feature: rumen; material: fiber-attached | host: Bos | place: Iran: Karaj | collected 2018-10 | reverse complement strand
TCTGTTTACGATGAATACGGCAAGCTGGTTCTTATCCTTGTTGTATACGGCTGCTGACTCTACATCAGTAACATCGCTGTGTTTTGACGTGTTGTGTGTTCCTGTCTTAACGGAAGGAAGAAGAGCCGTCCCTCTTCCGTAAGTGGATGCATGAAGGAAAGGATAGAAGGTGGTCTGTCTCCATGCCGCGCCGTCCTTCTCGGTCATTATAGGTGCAATGACGTTAACGAGCTGTGCAAGGCATGCGATCTTAACCCGGTCGGAATGCTTGATGAACTTAATCAAAGCAAGACCATTCGCGATGGCATCTTCGTAAGTATAGTTATCCTCGAGAAGGTGAGGTGCAAGTCCCCAGGGTTCCTTCTTCATCATCTCATCGTCCTGCTCGAGTGTATGATACCAGCAGTTCCATTCATCGAAAGAGATGTTGATAGTCTTGTCGGAGCTTTTCGATGTTTTTACTTCGTCGCAGATAGAGGTGACAGTGTTGATGAAGCTGTCGAGATCATCGATGGAAGCGAAGAAGTCCTCGGTGTCACCCTCCTTATTCTCGAAGTACTGGTGGCACGAGATGTAGTCGACGTAGTCGTAAGCTTCCGTAAGGACGGTCTTCTCCCAGGACCCGAATGTCGGCATGTTGATGTGTGCGCTTCCGCAGACGACGCACTCGATGGAGTCATCCATAAGCTTCATGGCTTTCGCTGTCTCAGCTGCAAGATGACCGTATTCATATGCAGTTTTGTGTCCGACCTGCCAGTGTCCGTCCATCTCATTTCCCATGCACCAAAGCTTGATGTTGTAGGGTTCCTTGTCGCCGTGCCTGCGTCTTAATTCAGAGTAGTAGCTGTCGGTGTTAAGGTTGCAGTACTCAAGAAGATTAAGTGCATCGGGAAGGCCTCTGGTGCCGAGGTTAACTGCCATCATAACGTTGGTGTCAGCCTTCTTGGCCCACTTGGTAAACTCGTTGATGCCGACTTCGTTGGGCTCTAATGTACGCCATGCAAGATCGAGTCTTTTCTTGCGTTCTTCCTTAGGTCCTACAGAGTCCTCCCAGAAGAAGTTCGAGACGAAGTTGCCGCCCGGATATCGCACGATAGGGACGTTTAATTCCTTAACAAGATCTATAACGTCGCTTCTGAAACCAAGATCATCAGCAGTAGGATGCGAAGGTTCGTAAATGCCTTCATATACTGCTCTTCCGAGGTGCTCTATGAACGATCCGTAGATCCTGTTGTCGATGTCGGAGATAACGGAATTCTTATCAACTGTTATGCGCGTCGTGTCAGACATTTGGTGCACCTCTTTCGTGGGGTATGTATGGATTCTACACCCGCAGGAAGGGAGATTTAAGAACTATTTAAGACTTATATTAGGAATCCATAAATCTTTCTTTTTCTTATTAGCTTAAGATGGGGGTATAAAGAGAGGAGGGTTCCTATGAGTAAGAAGAAAGTTGCCGCTTGGGCAGTGACATCGGTTGTTGTCTTGCTGTTGTTGGTATTCGGCGTTTCTTATACCAAGTATGCGATCAAGTCTTCGCATATCGATGATGATTATTCTTCAATCTTTGAAGATGAGAAGTATCAGACTCCGGTGTACGTTGAAGGTGTGGAAGTAATTACTCAGGACGTATCATGCGGATACGCTGTAATTGAGATGTTCTCAACATGGAATAGGGGAGATATCACAGAGGAGACACTTTACGACGAATACGGAAAGGTTGTTACATCTACCGGAGGTTCTTTCTGCGATGAGATGAATAAGAGATTCCCGGAGTATACGACCACGATGTATTCATATCAGACGAATACGGAACTTATTGATCTTGTTTATGACAGTCTCGCTGACGGGATGCCGGTGCCTTTCGAGTGGGCGGCTCTTTATGAGGATGAGTGGACACTTCATTATTCGCTTATAATCGGCCTTGATGTTCCCGGTGATACGGTAACGATCGCCAATCCTTACGGCTATGTCGAGGAGATCACTATAGAGGAGTTTCTTGACAGAACTTCTTACGAAGCTTACGAGAACATGCCCTGGTTCCTGAAGATGGGATTCATGTTCGGATTGTTCGAGAAAAATACTGTTTTTATAGTCAGCAGATAAACTGGGTTATAATAGTTAACAGATTAATCTATAGGAGCATACTATGAGAAGATCTGTTAAGGCTATTGCATTGGCGGTATTAGCGGCTATGATGTTCGCTTTTGCTGCCTGTTCCAAGACGGTATCGCCTGAGGATGTTACCATCGAGTGCGACTGGGAATTTCAGTCACTTGAAACAGACGGCGACACATATGACAGAAACACATGGCGTTTGTATAATGCTGTCGATCCTTCGGAATCCGTTCCGTTTCCGGAATTTTACTGTTATGACGGAGAGAACTGCACATTGCAGTTTAACGGCAAGGAACATCCCGGCGTTATGGTGTTAAACGATGACGGATCCTATACCATATATAACGATGACAGCCTTGAGTCTCAGTGGGGTACAGCAACCATAGAAGGAAATGTGCTTCACGTATATCTGGGCGATAATGTCGCCGAGATCGAGTTTATTGCGGTAGCTTAAGGAGGAGTTGTAAAAATGTTATTTGATCCCGCTGAGTATAAGAAGCATGCAGGTTCCCCGAAGGACCTTAATTACAGAGCAGCAACTGACAGTGAGGCAGCACGCTGCCGTAAGCTTGAGAGAATAAGGATATTCACGATACCGCTTTCGATCCTTATCGTTGTAGTAGCGATAGGTTTTATCATCGCCATCTATCAGATGAAGGATCCTAGCGTCATCATTAAGTATGCTGCCTGGATCATGCTGGGAATTGCTGTCCTTAACGTAATAAGATACATAGTCTGCTTTAAGAAGAGCGAGTCTTTCGAAGTGGCTGAAGCCGAGCTTGTAGGTTACATGGAGATTAATAACCGTCCTTATGTTTCCGTATGGTGCGCGAAGGAAGAGATCTATATCAAGAAGATTCGTTTCTTTACTTCATTCCACCGCTATCAAGGCATGCGTCTTCTCGTAGTAAAGGGAATAAGAGGCGGCAATAAGAAGCCTTATTATTTCACTATCTCGAAGGATGCAGATCCTGTAACAGCAAGCTGATTTATTGCTCCCGGTTAAAGTTGGGATATAATAATATCCGGAATAAGAAGTCGTTGGTAAGACGAGACTTTAAGGGGGATATTGATTAATGGCAACGCTTTGTAAGAACTGCGGAGGCAGTTTGCTGTTCTCGCCGTCTAAGCAGTCGATGTACTGCAAGATGTGCGGCGCGACATTTAAGCCTGAAGATGTTGAAGCTTATGGCAAAGAACTTCTCGAGAATGTTGACGTAAAAGAATCCGAGGATGTATTTGGACATAAAATTACTTCATCATACGAATGTAAGATCTACACTTGCAATCACTGTGGCGGCAACATCAGTGTAACTGATACTGAGGCGTCCACCGTGTGCGTTTACTGCGGTAATCCTGCAGTTGTATTTAAGCGTGTATCGAAGGAGATGCGTCCTGACGGAATCATCCCATTCAAGGTAACTAAAGATACTGCGATACACCTTATCAAGACACATCTTAGCAGAGGCCGCTTCATCCCGTCGGACTTAAAGAAAGCAGAAGTAAGCGATGTAAGAGGAATATACATTCCCTATTGGATCATCGACTGCAACTTTAATGATGCCGTTCTTATAGAGGGCGACGTTAAGCACGGGAAGAGAACAAGGACCACTTACTTTGCTAAGGCGGGACAGTGCTCTTTCAGAAATGTTCCTATCGATGCATCATCGAGATTTAACGATAACATTGGTAAGAAACTGGAGCCTTTCATCTATCAGGAAGCCGTAGATTTTAACGAGGACTACCTGAGCGGATTTTATTCGGATACTTCTGATATCTCTCCGCAGGATCTTCGTGCTGCTTTGCTGAAGCGCTGTGATGAGATGTTCGGAGAAGAGGCTCTCACTTACTTTACTGCAACGAACATGAAGGTAGTAAAGACATGTCCTTCTGCCGATATCCTTGATACTGCGGTATATATGCTTATCCCCGCGTGGTTTTATACATTCACGTATAAGGGTAAGCCTCATACCGTGCTTGTTAACGGACAGACGGGAAAGACCGTAGGAGCGCTGCCGTTTGTAGCGGGGAAAGCTGTCGCACTTGCAGCGGGGTTATTCCTGGCAATAGCTGCTGCAGTGTTAGGTACGTTCATTTTCCTGGTTGATCCTTTCACACAGGCGGTGTTGTCTACTTATGGTATGGCGTTCTGTTTGGCGGGCGGCATACCGCTTATGGCATTGTCCATCAGTAAGATGAAGAGAATACTTGCCAATATTAAAGATACGCAGGCAGGCTCTACCTTCATATTCGCGAGAAGGAGGCAGGAGACATAATATGGCACCCGTTTTTATCTATCAGTTTATGTTCATTCTCTCTGTGATGTTGCTTTCTGCCGGAATAGCCTGCTACGCTGTTGTTGCGCTAATTAATAAGTCTAATAACCTTGGTGATTTCTTCGGCTCTTTCTGGGATCATGCTTATGATATTAAGGACGTTGATTCAAGGCACGATATCTCCATAGAAGAGGGGAAAAGATTTGTCATGATATTCGGCGAGAATCCGTTCTTAAATGATGACAGTAAAGCACCCGATGCTCTTAAGGCCAATATGGAAGATGACGATATCTTCGGTGAACTTGAGGAAGTTAATATACCCCTGTTTAAACCGCTCGACGGTAAGGAGTAAAAACTATGTTTAAGAAGAAAGCTCTGGCTCTTGTGTTAGGTCTTGCGATGCTTACTTCATGCAGTAAGGTTCCCGACAAGAACGAAGAAGAGCAGACTAGTCAGACTACGGAAGAAATCGTTATTGCAGATCCGGTGCCTGAGATATCAGAATCTCATATATGGGAGTCTGATGTTCCCACGGCTACTACTGTTCCTGAAATCACAAACTTCGAGAATGTTCGTATAAACGACTTTATTAACTTAACGGCATATGACGCATGCTGGGGTATCGTTTATCCGACATTAACATTGGGAACGGAAGATTCTGACAGAATAAATTCAGAGATAGCGGATCTTGCTAATAGGTTAAGATCTGAAGGCAGCGCTTCTCTCGGGTTTTATCTTATACAGAATACCGATTCGATTTTTACCATCCTGATGGTCGAAAGCTGCGAGAATGACTTTATTCGTTACTATCCTTATGTCATCGATTCATCCACAGGTGCGGCAGTTACCAATGAGCAGATGTTGGAGATGGTTGAGGTAGATCCTGAAGATGTTTACGAGCTTGCATCTGATTCATTACACTCTGCATTTAATAACTATTATATGAACGAATCTGCAGGCATTACCAACGGAAATCCCATGTTCGTCGAAGGTGTTATAAACGACAGCGGTTGGGCTGAGGGAATGACTGCGGAATACTATACAAGTCAGGAAGAATTCGCTGCCACTTTCTCTGAGGACAGACTTAATGCAGGTATGGCGATGTTCCTTGATGAGAACTGCAATCTTGTATTGTGTTCGAGGACATTTACGGATGGCGGCGGAACATGCACTTACCATCTGTACAATCTCGACGGAGTATTCCTTAAGATGTTCGAATCAAGTAACCGCTTGAACTTCAATAGCATGTACTTCTTCGCAGCCGATACACTGCGCATGCTAAGACGGGATGACGGTGCTGATACATACACAACTTATTACTATGACGGCAATGAGTTTGTCGTATTGGAGGCATGATGTTTATCGAGCACATAGCTATGTATGTAATTGATCTCGAGAAAGCAAGAGACTTCTTTGTAAGTTTCCTGGGCGGTAAATCCAACGATGGCTATCACAATGAGCGCACGGGATTCAGATCTTACTTCATATCATTCGATGAGGGTGCTAGGATAGAACTAATGAACAAGCCTGAGATGGATGATGACAAGAAGTCCCTTAACCGTACAGGTTATGCTCATATCGCATTCTCTGTGGGATCCAAAGAAAGAGTCGATGAACTTACGAAGGCGATTAAGGAAGCAGGATATGAAGTCGTAAGCGGCCCGAGAACTACCGGCGACGGTTACTATGAATCCTGCATAGTGGGAATAGAAGGAAATCAGGTGGAACTTACAGTATGAAAGTATTTATCGTTTATTGTCATCCGTCAGAAGAATCATTCACGAGCCACATCCGTGACGCATTCATTAAGGGTATCGAAGATTCAGGTCACGAGTACATAATATCGGATCTTTACAAGATGAACTTCGATCCGAACATGACTGAGCAGCAGTATTTAAGAGATGCCAATTATTTGAATACGCCATTTCTGGAAGAGGATGTGCTTGCCGAGCATGAGAAGATCAATTCGGCAGATGCGATCGCATTCATTTATCCCGTCTTCTGGACAGAGGCTCCTGCGAAGCTTGTCGGCTGGTTCGACCGTGTATGGACGTATGGTTTTGCGTACGGCGAGAACAGAACAATGAAGATGATGAAGAAGGGGATGGTCTTATGTTCTGCAGGCAACCCGATCGAGAGACTTGAGGAGTTCGGACTTCTCGACAGCATGAAGAAAGTAATGTTCGGTGACAGACTCTTTAACCGCTGTGAGCAGGAAGAGTTTATTGTGTTCGACGGTACATCAAGGGAGAAGCCCAGCCGTGAGGATAACTGGGATTCGAATCTTGAGAAAGCATATGAGAAGGGAAAGACCTTCTTCGATTCATTATGAGAAAGATATACGCTTGGGAACCGTGGTTCTTCATGGTCTTCGGCCTGTTCCACCTTCATAGGATCTGGGGGCTTATCGACAGGGAAGGATATGCTTCATTTTGGATGAGTCTGCTTGAGAATAAGGGTTTGCCGTATTTTGTTACCATGGGCATCATGGCGGCTTTGTGCATTCTGGGTATCGTTACATTCATAAGAGAACGCAAGCAGAATTACTGGTGGAGATGGGTATACCTTCTTGGCGGAAGTTATGTGCTTTTCGATCTGTTCGCAATAGCAACGGGACTGGAGTTTTGGCACAGGCTTCTGCTAAGAATGTTCGATACAGCATCACCCTATTGGAATATCGTCTGGAGTTTCTTCGTGCTCCTCGGTGCATTCGTATTCGCTCTGGGAATCAGACTTCTGTCACCGAAAAAGAAAAAGGTTTGACTCAACAATAATCTCGGTGGCGACAGCAAGTATACAAAGACTATCGTATGTCCTGTCCTTTGAATCGGGATCGATTAGTCAACACTTCGTTGAATCAGTGTTGCATAAGCTACATTGAGCCTTCGTATTGATCATTGTCCACCCCAATTACGCTGTTTACAATGAGCATAAGAAACAGCATAAGGAGGCATTTATGGACAGCTATATGGATCTTAAGAAGCTGGAGGCTCTCGTAGCTGATTGGCTCAAGAACAACAACCGCTGAGAATCACTCAGCGGTTATTATTTTGCCTTTATATTTACCACGTAAAAATACCGGCGGTGCTTCCGCCGGTATTAATTTACTAAGATAGATCTGAATCTATATTATTTAGCGATTCCTGTGTTAACACAGTATGTGTTCCACTCGGAAGAAGCTGCGAACTCATTTACGAGCTGGCTTCTTGTAGCGCCGATCTCAAGGGCCTCAGTCCAGTTAGCAATCTCATCCTCAGATGCTGTTCTGTCGAAGAACACCTTGTAGAGAATCTCTACGAACTCTTCGTTATCGAGATCTTTATCTGTGAACTCCTGGCTGTTAAGGATAGCTACTGCTACAGAAGATGCGGAAACATCCTGGTTAAGAAGCTGATTGAGCCAGAAAGATCTGCCTGTAAGGTCGGGGATTCTGCCGAGAGCTTCTGCATATACTCTGTTGATGAAGATCTCCTGAGGTGTGATGTGTGTTGCGCCGAGAACACGTGTTTCTACAGCAGGAGCAACGATTACTTCGGGAACAGTGATTGCTGCAGGAGCTGCTTCGCTCTCGGAAACTGTTTCCACTACAGTAACAGTTTCATTCTCAGAAATTACGGGTGTGTTATCTACCTCAGTAGAAGATTCTGTGTTGAATTCAATCTGTGAAAGATCAACATCATCTGTTACCGTCTCATTCTCATCAGAAGTATCATCTGTAGGGATAAAAAGATCACATTCGTCCATTCCGTAATCGGGAGCTACCTGAGTAACGTTCATGATCGCAAGATCATAAGAGCCGTACATGCCCTGTCTCAGACCAACTTCTCTTGCCTGTACCTGGTAGGTTCTTCCTGCTTCCATGCCTTCTACAACTCTGCTATAGCCGCTGCCGAATTCGGCAATGAGTGTGCTTCCGTCGTAGATTCGGACCTCAGGGACCATTCTGAAGTTATTCACGTTAGATGTGGAGAACATGTAGTCTCCGTCTGTCTCGGGCGTGAATGAGTAGTTTGTCTTTGTGTCGTAACCGTTGAGGTCTACACGAACCGTATCGCCGTCATTGATCGTCTCTGCTGCGAAGACCTGAGCTCCGCCCATGAGAAGCGATGTGGCGACTGCTGCGACTGTTGCTTTTGCCATAATTCCTGTTCCAATCTTTTTCATTTTCGTTTACTCCTTCGTTTTGTAAGTGTTTGTTTCGTTTGTCACGATCCCTATAAAACACCTTCTTACCCCACAGTTCGATAAGCAATTACGGGCTTTCTTGTCGCTTAAGAAACAGATTACGCCGGCAGTGTCGCTAAACTTTGAAAAATCTTCATGTGGCTTCGAATAATTCTTCCATCTTATGTGTCTTATAGGTGGAAGCGGAAATAAGGAGGCAAGAAACATGAGAAAAATAAGGAACGTACCCTTCTTAACTAAGCTTTTCGAAAAGGAAGCGGAGCAGGTGCCGTTTGTGCCCATGCACGCATCTGAAGCAGTTACAGGCGAGTCTGTAGAGACGTCTTCCCGCGGTGCTCCTCAGCGTGAATTAACCAGAGACGATCTTGTCGTACATCTTTTGTCGACAGGTACGTCAGCACTTGATAATTCGTTTTATGTAGACATCCTTAAGGGAGAAATTCACGAAGGCGATGAGGTAAGGATCGTAAGACGTGACGGTGTGTGTGAGTACAGCACAGTCGATCAGATTATGTCTGCTGATATCGGACAGGGTGCGCGTGCTTTTGTGTCTTTTGCCGGCATAAACTGTTGTGATTCCGTATATACGGATGCGCAGGTTGTATACAGCGGCAGTGACATCGAACCCACATACAGAGCGATCATTGCAGTAGATATTTGTCCTGATGCTGCTATCGAGTTTAGCGAAGATGTAGATTTCTCATTTTACTTAGGTCAGCCGGAGAGCTGGGACAATGATATGACGCTTCTTTACACTGACGGTGTGACGATGATAATTGAAGTGGAGCTTCACGACTGCGGACTCATAATGTTTGAGCATGAGTCTGTAGCGATCAGGTGGAGCGGTAGTACGATTGCAGAGGGTTATATCTCAACTGTATATCTCCCGGAATAAGGGTATTATCTGCTTATTACTATGAGGCCTATCAAACAAATTCCTATTCCCGCTAACTTATTCCAAGATAAGGGCTCGTGGTAAAAGATATACCCTATGCAAATGAGTATGGCTGTCAGGACGGCGCTTTGTATTATGAAACTGGTGCCAACCTGCCAGCCTGCTTTATATGCGTAGATCCAGCCGGCCTCAAGACCTAATATGACAAGCCCCAATACGAACGGTACCCAGTTGGTCTTTCCGAATTCGCGGATGAGACTTCCGTCTTTATTCGTCGCGAAGAACAACGCTATCGATGCTAACGTACCAATGAAGTAAGTTATCGTAAGTGATGCGAAAGGATTCATGTCCTTAGGAACGGACTTAGTGCAGACCTGATAGAGTGCGTTGGTGATGATCACGAGAATCATGGGCCAAAGATAGTAGAACATAAATAAACCTCCGTAAACTTAGGCCTGAGTTTACGGTAGGTTCCCACCCGTTAAGCTGACTATAGCACAACAGAAAATACTGAAAAAGTACGCACAAAAAAGTAAGTAGATTAAGAATAATCAGAACTACATAATCGCGAATTAAGTTTCTTTATCTATGTACTTCTCGTAGTAAGACTCGCCGTATGAAGCACGCTTGATCTGAACTTCTTCACTCTGGTCGGCGGGACGCTCGAACTCCATAAGAATAATGTCTGATGCTTCTTTTACGGAACTGCATTTAATTAGCTTTCTTAATGACGATGCAAAATCACCGCTAAGTTCTATCCACAGAAATTCAAGCTGCATATCAAGATCTGAAATGGAGCATCCTCTCTCGTGAGCATAGTTAAGGAGAGCTTCCTTACGGGACCCAAACGCCCACTGGGCAAGACCATAGCCTGCTTTGTCGCAGGCGAATCTTTGGTAACTTCCGTCGTCGACGGATGCCGTATAGGATTCGTCAGTGGCGTCAAGTTTTTTCTTATAGCTGTGCTGGAGTATGTCGGGCTTTAATCCTGACTCGGCAAAAAGATTTCCCATGATACCTGCCACGGCATAATCGTTGCCGATCTTATCTGACAGAAATTTCCAAATTGTTATTTCTATGTAAACCTGTTCCATAATCGCCCCATTTGTAAAAAAATCTTGCTATAATTCTAATATTATATATCAGCGGGGCTGTTATGAGCGTATTAGAAGAGAGATTAAACGTCATAAGCAGGTGGAGGACAGGTAATGACTAAACTTAAGATCACACCCCAAGACGTTAGTAATTTCGAATACGAATCACATATTATCGACAGTAACGATGATACTGTACGTATCCTTTACAGAGCCGGCTCAAGAAGAGAATACGCATCGTATGATATGCTTCCGGATTATTTCATTAAGGCTCTTGTAGCGGGAGAGGACAGACGCTACTACAAGCATAAAGGCATAGATCCCAAGGGAATAATCCGCTCGATTGTGAAAGCAGTTCTTACTCGCGGCAAAGAGATGGCGGGAGCAAGTACGATTACACAGCAGCTTATCAAGAATACGGTTTTCCCCGACTGGCACAACGAGAAAACCCTTGGCTCAAAACTGAAAAGAAAGATCAAGGAACAAAACCTTGCATTAAAGCTTGAGCACCAGATGACAAAAGAGCAGATATTGGAATGTTATGTCAATGCCATTTTCTTCGGAAGCGGCTGCTACGGTGCCCGTACTGCGGCAAGACTGTACTTCGACAAAGATATAAATGAACTCTCTTTGCCGGAGTGTGCTATGCTCGCGGGAGTGCCCAAAAGACCTGTGAAAAATAACCCGCTCATATATCCTGAAAAGGCGACATGGAGAATGCATTCGGTGGCAAATAAACTCTATTCTGTAGGGTATATTAACGAAGAAGAATATAAGCTTATCAAGAGCACCGATTATACTGAGAGAATGACAAAAAGGAACGAAGAAGTCAGCAATAAAGCCAAGGTGTTCTCATACTACGAAGATGCACTTATCGAAGAAGTTATAAGTGACCTTATGCATAAGAAGAGCAGGACGCGACGTGAGGCATACGACATGCTCTATGCCGGAGGAATCAATATATACACGGCGCAGAATACTAAGATTCAGAAGTTTTGTGATCAGCTTTTCGAAGTGGGGGCGGAAGTTCCTGATAAGAATCTGCAGTCGGGCGCGATGCTCATGGATCCCGTGACACGTGAAGTCGTGGCGATGGTGGGAGGCACAGGCCCCAAGGAGGGAAGCCTTATCTTTAACCGTGCTACGGAAGCGAGAAGAAGCTGTGGCAGCTACCCCATCTCAAGGTTCTTCAAAAGAACGGGAATCGAAATGGAAAGAGGCATTTGCATTCAGGACGTGTGTGATGCGTACTGTGCTTATTATGATGAGAGCAATATAGACGAGCACAGGTTGTACAGGAAGGTGACGGATAAGGACGGGAACGTGATCCTTGAGAATGAGCCCTTAAAAAAGAGTGCTCGTGATGAAAGTAAGTATCCTCTTCCTTCCATGTTAGAGCTGCCTACTGATAAAGATCTTTGGGTAGTGGGACAAGCAGGGGGACTTGTTCTTGGAGTGTGGTGCGGATATGACGATAATAGTATCATACCCTTAAGGGAAGAATACTATACGTGTGCCAGAAAACTTTGGGAGCAGATTGAAAGTTTTGTGAGGACATAACTATGAAAGACAGCTGCACGTTATCGACCGTTAATGTTCACGATACCTTGGAGAAGTTCAGGGAGTTCCTTGAACGCGATGATTTGGAGACAAGCCGTGTCCAAAGTTCACTTCTTCTTTGTGAAGAACTGATGCTTTATTACCAGAGTGAACTTGGTGAGGATGCGATAGTCGAGTATAAGACAAAAAGGACTTCCGAATATCTTCGAATAAACTTGTCATTCGCGGGTGAATCACATGATCCTAATGCGGAAGATAATCTTGTTGTATATAGGAATATCCTCGCCCAGTCATATGAGGTTCCCGAGTGGAGCTACGACGGCACGAGTAACAACATAGTCTTAAATCTTGAACTTAATAATACATTTAAGAAGGATTTGTCGTTCGCATGGCAGTATACAAAACGTAAGAAATATACTTTCTTCGGTGCCGTTATACTTCAGTTGATTGCTACTGTTTTTGGAATCATTTCTGCCGTGCTTGCCGCAAGGATCATCAAAAACTTTACAGAGAGTGCGGTAAGTCTTGCCCTCATGGTAGCTGCAGCCATATTTATCTGTAATATTATCGAACAGGTTAATAACTACATAGTGCTTAAGCTTTATAACAAAGTCGCCTATAGCACTTTGGAGTGCATTCAGAAGGATCTGGCAGCAAGTGTCTTAAGTGTCCGCTCCGCTACTATGAATACTTACGGAAGCGGATACTTTATCCAGAGAATGTCTACTGATACGGCAACGTTTGCCGCAGGACTTAATACCGTAATGGATCTTCTTATTCAGATAGGAAGTTTTGTGGGCACGCTGATCGCTATTTGTATAGTCGATAAGTACATGTTCTTCTATGAGTTGCTGGCGCTTGCTTTGTATTATGTGGTTCAATGCTTCGGCGCATCAAGAATGATCGATACAGACAGAGTTGCCAGAAAGGCCAATGACAGGTACTACGGATTCATTACCGAGCTGGTTCACGGATTCACGGATATCAAAACGCTTAACTGTGAGGGCCCGGTTAACGATGAGCTTGAAGCAAGAGTAGTTGATGCTTCCGCTAAGCAGAATACGCATACGCTCAGAATTTACTTCTATCGAATGATCTTGAATGTTCTGTCAGCCGGATCGACATTCTTCTTCGTCTATCTTTTGTGTGCTTATTTGTTCACGGATACTATGGATCCTGCAACGATAGTAATTCTTTACAGCTACAACGCGAGATTAGGTCCGGCAGTTATAACTACGATCAATCGTTTCTCAGAGTTCTATTCAAAGTTCAGATTGTCTTGTGAAAGAATCAATTCAGTAATGCACAGCAATGAATTCCCGAAGGAGAGATTCGGTACAGTTCATAAGGATCATGTCGAGGGTAAGGTTGAGTTTGACAATGTCTCATTCTCATATAGGTACAGGAAGAATGAATTCTTCGTTGGTAGGAAAGTTCTCGACGGAATAAGCTTTACTGTTAACCCCAAACATATGGCAGCATTTGTCGGAAGCAGCGGCTGCGGCAAGAGTACATTGTTCAGATTGTTAGATAAGCTTTATACACCGTCCAAGGGCGTTATCAAGATCGATGATACTGACGTCGATGTTCTCGATAAAGAATCGCTAAGAGGTTCCATGACGATCATTAATCAGAACCCTTACATCTTCCAGGCAACTATCAGAGAGAATCTTAAGTTTGTTAAGCCTGACCTTACTGATGAACAGATGATCGATGTTTGTAAGGCTGCGTGCATTCACGATGACATCATGAACATGGAAAACGGATACGACACGATGCTTGGTGAAGGCGGTGTCGATATCTCCGGAGGTCAGAAACAGAGGCTTGCCATAGCAAGAGGATTGTTATGTGATACCGGTATATTCATTCTGGATGAGGCGACGTCTGCGCTTGATAACAACACTCAGAATGAAGTTCTGAAGGCCATCGATAAGTTGTGTGAGAATCATACCGTTATGGTAATAGCTCACAGATTATCCACGATCATCAAAGCGGATGTAATCTTCTACATTAAAGACGGCAAGGTATATGCTCAGGGCACTCACGCTGAACTTATGGAAAAATGTGATGAATATAAGAACCTCTATCTTGCTGAAGCTAAGGAAACTGACAAACAGCTGTAACGTAACGGGATTAAGACTGCATGATGCGGTATGCGATTTCTTCGTATTCCGCATATTTCTTCGCTTTCAAAAGATGCTTGAAGTCGCGGTCTCTTCCGTCAAAAAGTACTCTCCAATAAGTCCACAGTTCTCTCATCTTGAAGAGCACATTGATATCAGGAGACATAATCTTCTGATATTCGTGATAAAGGGTATCGTGTAATCTTCTGAATTTACTGAAGTCAGTTTCGGCGGTTAATCCTTTAAGCTTGTCTGCTAAAGACGGATCCGAGATCAAACCTCGACCTAACATGACGGGATCAAGATCACTGTCGAAAGCTCTTATTAACTCATCGTAGTCCTCGCCGGTATATACGTTTCCGTTATACACAAGCGGGTTCTTCGAGTGTTCCAAAGCATATGCGAAGTATTCCCTTCTGGGCTCTCCTTTATAAAAGTCGGCTCTTATCCTGGGATGAACTATAAGCTCGCTTACAGGGAATGCGTTGAAGATGTCTACAAGGTCATGAAATTCGTCCGGATTATAGTAGCCAAGTCTCGTCTTGATCGATATCTTCATATCCTCGGATTCGCCATAGGAGTAGATGTCATCAAGAAACTTTTGAAGTGCGGTTGTCTCCGGAAGAAAGCCCGCACCCTTGCCTTTCGAGCAGACGGTTCCTGAAGGGCATCCGAGATTAAGATTGACCTCGCTGTAGCCCATAGCCTGAAGTTCTCTTGCTGCTTCAATAAAGCAGTCCGATCTGCACGTTAGTATCTGTGGTACAAGGTGCATCCCTTTATTGTTCTCGGGAGTGACATCTTTCCTCTCGCGAGGCGTTATAGGGCAATTCTCGGAAGGCGAGATGAACGGCGCGAAGTACTTATCGATATTGCCGTAGATCTCGTTGTATGCATTGCGGAATATATAACCTGTAATGCCTTCAAGTGGAGCGAAATAAATCTTCATGGGTATTATTCTATCACGAAGCCTCAATAACAATTCTTTGAACTGAAAGAGATTTTGCTCCATTAGAAACGACCGGCTGATAAGACCGGTCGTTTAACGTTTTTGTTACTGCACTATCTCCCACATGCCGCCCATGTTCTGAAAGCCTCCCTCAGGAACGCAGCCCGGGCAGGTCTTGGCCTTACCCGGCCCGCATCCTGAGCAGTTACCACACACGGAGAATTCGATGCGTCTGATCACGCCGTTCTTCTCGAGAAACTCGATGTCCCTCTCAACCTGGCTGACAGACATATCAAGTTCCGATGCGATCATTAACACGGAGCGTGATTTACCGTCTTTAAGCAGTTCGATAAGCTTCTGCATATTATCACCAGATGAGCATGCCGATGTGGTATGCGATGCCTGCAAGAACAAGTGCTGTTGCTGTGTAGTAGGAAGCGATTATTGCAGTCCACTTGGGAGAGTGTGTCTCCTGGTAGGTAGCAGCAAGGGCTACGATACAGGGCATGTTGAATGTGAGTGCGAAGATAAATGCCAAAGCTTCCGGCTTCGAGATGTTGGCAAGAAGCAGCTCGTTCAAGTTGTCTACAGAAGATCCGCTCATTACGGTACCTACAGACAGAGCTCCTGTTCCGGTGTAGATAGTACTCAATACACCGAGAGCACCTTCCTTACCAAGAGATGATGCGATGAAGGCAACAAATGTCTGCCACCTCATACCGAAAAGCATAGTTACGGGTTCGATCATCTGGCCGAACTTGAACAATACTGTTGTAGTTGCATCTCCGGAAGAGGAATATGACAACAGCCAGAAAACGAATGCGACGATGAGAACAACCTTAGTGGATCTGAAGAATGTTTCCTTTGTTCTGCCAAATACATATCTTAAAAGTGATCCCCACTTCGGCTTGTGATAGGGAGGGAGTTCCATGATCATTCCGCATCTGTCTGAAGGCTTTACCAAAGATCTTCCGAATATCTTTGCCGTGATCCACATGTGAAGGATCATAACGATAAGGATAGCTGTGATTATCACAGGAGTCCATGCACCGAAGAACAGTGTGGAAAGCATAGGGATAACGGCCCATGCTGCGCCGCATGGAACAGCCCACGCAAGTGCGATGGTAAGAACCTTCTGTCCCCAGTTGTCGATGACTCTCGTACCTGCAGCTCCGCCCATTGTACAACCGAAACTGATGAGGAACGGCATAACGGATTTACCCTGAAGTCCGAGTTTGCTCATTGAGTTATCGAATACATAGGAGATTCTTGCCATAACACCGATCTCCTCGAGAAGTCCGAATACGAATGATACACCGATTACGAAGCCTAACATCTGTAAGACAAATCCTAAGCAGCGGATAACTACATCGCAGAGGATGGCTGCGATGAATGCGGGACATCCTGCATTTACGAGAGCTTCACTCAAAGGATCCGGGATCATACCTACTGCAGAGCCCAACCCCATGAAAGGAAGGGCGGGGATGAAGGATGCCAGAAGTCCGAGAAGAATGGTGATTACAACTACGGGCTTACCCCAGAACTTGTGAGTTATAAGTCTGTCGAATTTGCCAAGCTTCGGAGTCTTATTGCTGTTAATAACAGACCCGGAGATGATCTCGTCGATCCATGCGAACTTACACTCACCTGTCTGTACTACGCCCTTATTAACTTTGCTGATAACGGACTCGAGTTCGGAGGCCTTCTCGCTTCCGAGTTTTGCTTTGATCTGTGCGATTACGGGAGCGTCACCTTCGAGTGCTTTTACAGAGAGCCACATGGAAGACCTTCCGCCGTCTTTGGTGTCGCCGATGATTTCTCTTATTGCAGAATACTCGGGGATCTCCTTAAGTTTGTTGTCGAGCTTTTCGACGTTGAGAAGAGACTTCTTGCCAAGTGCCATATCGAGTGCGGAATAGAAAGAAGAATAATCCTTAAGCTCGGGTGCAGAGAAGAGTGTAACCGGTATGCCGAGTTCTGCTTCCATCTCGCGGGTCTTGATGCTCTTGCCCTGGTCTTTCGCGACATCGCTCATGTTAAGAAGCAGGAAGCAAGGTACTTCAATACCGGCAAAATCCGCGAGCATATAGAGGCTTCGCTCGAGCTGGGAACTGTCTGCGAGAATACATACAACATCGGCCTTTCCGGAAGCGATGTAGTCTCTTGTGATGATCTCCTCATCGGAGTTAGCCGACAAAGAGTAAGTTCCAGGAAGGTCCGCTACTACATATTTCCTGTTGTTATGTACGAAAGTACCTTCCTTCTTCTCTACGGTCTTACCGGGCCAGTTACCGACATGCTGTCTTAATCCCGTGAGGCCGTTAAAAAGGGTTGATTTACCTGAGTTGGGTTGACCCAGAAGTGCAATTACTGTCTCGTTGTTATCAGTCATTAGATGGCAACCTCCTTCACGCCGATGTTCATACTCTCATTGCTGTTAAGGGCGATCATGGTGTCGCGGGAAAATACGATGAGAGGGCGGTTCCTGTCATTCTTGATGACCTTGATCCTGCACCCCGGTGTGATGCCGATGGAAGTGATTCGTCCGACATAACGGCTGTCGCCGTCAATGGAACTTACGATCCCTTCCTCTCCTTGTTTCATTTCCGATAACCTTTTCATAACTCCTCCTCTTTTATGTTATTCGGTTCATGCGAAGTAATGTGTATCCGGCCGCAGAAACGATGTTTCTGCATGTGTTCTCTTCGACCGGATTCTTGCACTTAAGTTCGACAGTCTTGCGGCCGATGTCAGCTTCTGCCCACATGCCTTCATGTGAGTTGAAGCTGTTCTCGATTCTTCGGGCGCAGTTGGCGCAATGCATTCCGTCGACTGACAATACATAAGTGAACGGGTAATGTTTTTTATTCTTGTCTGATACCTTTACTTTCTTAGGTGCGGGATCATGTTCTCCGCAGCAGGCTGAACCGTGACGGATCCTCTTAACGGTTCCGTATACTGCACCTGCGATTATCAGTATCAGGATTACGTAGACGATTATGTTGCCCATAGTTAGTGAAGGCTAACCCCATATCAAATTTTTTTCTTGCCCTGGTTAGCGACAGCATCCATCTTGGCCTTAAGTGCTTCTTGGTCGCCAAGATAGTAATGTTTTATAACATTCATCTCGTCACCGAACTCGTATACGAGGGGAGTGGCAGTCGGGATGTTAACGCCGATAATCTCATCGTTCGACAAATTATCGAAGTACTTAACAAGTGCTCTTAATGAGTTGCCGTGAGCTGCGATGACAACTCTCTTGCCGTTCATGATGTCCTTCTTGATTGTTTCTTCGAAGAACGGAACTACTCTCTCGATTGTTGTCTCGAGACTCTCGTTCTTGGGGAGAAGACTTCTGTCGACATCTCTGTACATTGCCTGCTTTGTGGCACTTCTGTCATCGTCGTCATCAAGTTCCGGAGGCTTAACGTCGAACGATCTTCTCCAGATCTTTACCTGGTCCTCTCCGTACTTTTCTGCTGTCTCGGACTTGTTTAAGCCTTGAAGTGCTCCGTAGTGTCTCTCGTTGAGTTTCCATGACTTGATTACGGGAAGCCATGCTCTGTCCATCTCATCAAGAGTGAGGTTCAAAGTATGGATGGCTCTCTTAAGGTAAGATGTGTAGCAAACATCAAAGTCATAGCCTTCAGCCTTGAGTGTCTGACCTGCAAGTTTTGCTTCCTCAACGCCTTTCTCGCTCAAGTCGACATCCATCCAGCCTGTGAAAAGATTGAGTTTGTTCCATTCGCTCTCGCCGTGACGCAATAGTACAAGTTTTTTCATATTGTTTCCTCCTTATGATTTACCGGTCTTCTTTTTGTATCCGCAGTCGCAGTAGGGACCGCCGGATGCCAATGTGTAATCTCTTATGAATTCTGTAGTCCCGCCGAATTCACTCATCGTGTAATCAAGTCTGCACATAGCAGGAGTAAGGTCAAAAAAGCCATACTCCTTCATGAGCACACAGATACCGCACTTAGTAAAACGTGCCTCATAACCGCTGCCGTCCTTGTAGGGAAGGTAGTCCATGTTCCATGAATACTTATTACGGTTGGCAGCTTTAAGATCAGCTGTCATCTTCATCTTCGAGATGTCTTTATCAGAGAACTTATTCTTGCCGCCCATATGGCAGAACCACTTCATAGCGGGGGTAGACATGGAATTCCTGTAGTAAACCGTTGCCTCGTCTACATCAGGACGTCTGTCCATATTCGCAAGGAATGCAATAAACATTGAGGCATTGATGATGTTTGTCTTGAATATGTCTGCTTTCTCAAATTCCGGAATCTTGGATATTATCTCTCTATATTGAATCTTGGCGTTTTGGGCAATACGGACTGCGTCTGTTTTTCCATAACCAAGATCAGTAACCAGATGATCCCTAAATGATCTGTTGAACAATAACCACATCCCTGCAGGCATTCCCGAGTACTTCATAGATCTTTATCCCTTTGTGAAAATAAATGCCAATAAAGCTGCTGCTGCAAGATAAACGGTCGTGTGTATAACATGGGATACTTTGTTGTATCCGAAGAGACTGTGTCCGATTAAGGGCTTCGTCTCAGGGTAGTAGTGGGGGAAGAATCCGGAATTGCAAAGCAGGATCCAGTCGAAGAAAATAACGTCATATGCCTTCAGAAGGATAACCATAAGTCCGAGTCTTAAGAAAAGTCTGCCAAATCCGAAGTCGTTATGTACTCCGTTAACGATACCGATAACTATCGCACCGATGTTCATGGCCACAGCGACGAAAGCGAGAATATATCCTAAAATGTGCTGCCCCGCGAAACGCTCCTGCTTGGGTGTGATGATTGCCAGAATATCCGGATGAGCGGAAGAGAAGAAGCGCTTGTCCTGAATGAATCCTACGCCGGCCCAAAGCATTAAAAACAAACCGGCCATGGTCATTGCCGCTAGCAGAATTGTAAGTGTCATAATTCGTTCTTCCTTATTCGTAATTATGGTTAGTTAAGACTAACTCCGCGAGGGATTGTATCATCATGTTTCTTGTATTTCAATAATTCCGGGCTTTAAAATTTGTTGTTGACGGATAAAAGTGAACGATGTACACTTAACGCCGTTGGAGAACGGTGTTCATTTATGATTCTTGTGAGGGGCTATGCCGAGAGACAAGACACAAAGTCATAGCAGAATAGTCGACGCTGCTAAGAAAGAATTTCTTGAATACGGATTCGCTGAAGCATCACTGAGAAGGATTGCTTCGGAGGCTGATATTCAGGTTGGAGGTCTGTATAAGCATTTTGCCAGCAAGGAGGATATGTTCGCTTCACTTGTTGATCCTGTGATAGAAGGATATTACGAGTGTATGCTCGGAGTGGAGAGGGACTACCTCGAGGAGCTTAAGGACATTGATGCCGGAAACTTATGGAACAATCAGAGTGAACCGGTCAAACAGATGGAATACATCTATGACCACTTTGATGAATTTAAGCTTCTGATCTGCAAGTCTCAGGGCACAAGATATGAAGACTTTACTCACGAACTGGCATTGAAGGAGGAAGAGTTAACTTTCAGATATATGCAGGAACTAAAGAAGAAGGGCGTTCCTGTTAAAGATGTGGATAAGAAAGAATTCCATCTGCTTGTAACAACAAGTATCGAAGCCGGTTTTCAGGCTGTAATACATGACTTCAGTCGGGAAGAAGCTATGCATTACGCATATACTCTGAATGAGTTTTATCTTCCCGCCTGGAAGGCATTGTTCGGAATCTAAAGGGAAACGGGATTATTCGTTTCCCTTATAAAATAACTGACGGTTAGTTATCACTAACTATGGGAGGAAATAGAATGAAAAAAAGAGGATTAATATCCTGGATATTGGAGTTTGCAGGCCGAAAGAAATATAACTTCATATTCAGTGTGATATTGGCCATGTTGGGCGTTGCAGCTTCATTTGTTCCATACCTTGTCATCGCTGATATTGTGACGAAGCTGCTCGAGGGCAACAGGGACTGGAATTACTATCTCAAGATGACCTTCATCATGGGCATCGCGTGGATTGTCAGGATGACACTGCATTCACTGTCCACCACACTCTCACACATCGGATGCTTTACAGTGCTGGGGACGATTAGAGAGCAGCTATGCCGTAAACTGTCAACTATCCCGCTCGGCTCCGTTCTTGACGACAACAGCGGAAGTTACAAGAACATCATCGTCGAGCGTGTCGATGCGATGGAGAAGACGCTAGCACACATTATTCCGGAGTTTACTTCCAATCTCCTTCTGCCGGCTGTTATGTTCATATATCTTATCTTGCTCGACTGGAGGATGGGACTTGCGAATCTGGTCGGTGCCGTAATAGGAGTCTTCTGCGCTGTAATCATGCTCTATAAGAGCCGCGGCGGCTTCGAGAATACTGTGGTTAAGACCAAGATCTTAAACGATACTGCAGTCGAGTATATAAACGGCATTGAAGTTATCAAGGCATTTGGTAAATCCAAGACTTCTTACGACAAGTTCGTTAAGGCTGCAAGAGAGGGTGCAGACTGCTTTATCGAGTGGATGAGAGACTGTATCTGGTGGTCCTCCGGCACACTCTGCTTCATGCCTGCATCGTTCCTTGGTGTGCTTCCTGTAGGACTTCTGCTGGTAAAGAATGGAAGCTTAACAACACAGGACTTCATCACTTGCATTATCCTCTCGGCAGGTCTCATAGGCCCTCTGGTAATCGCGTTCTCGTACTACGATGACGTTCTCAAGATGAAGACAATCTTCGGTGAAGCTACCGAGATCCTCGAGCGCGAAGATATGATAAGACCGGACAAGCTCACGAAATCACCTGTAGGTTCCGATATAGACCTTAAGGACGTGCGATTCACATATAAGGATAAGGAAGTTCTTCACGGCATCAACATGCACATCGCGCAGGGTGAGGTCAATGCCATCGTCGGTCCTTCCGGCTCCGGCAAGAGTACGATAGCAAGGCTGATTGACTCGCTGTGGGATACGGACTCAGGCGAGGTGCTGTATGGTGGTGTCAATATAAGAGAGCTTCCGCTTGAGTACTACACAAGTCAGATTGCATATGTGGCACAGGATAATTACCTGTTCGACATGACGGTAAAGGAGAACATCAGACTCGGCAAGGCAGGTGCAAGCGACGAGGAAGTCTATGAGGCAGCCCGTAAGTGCGGGTGTCACGACTTTATCCTCTCTCTCGAAAATGGTTACGACACGATCGTCGGCGGCGCCGGCGGGCATCTGTCGGGCGGCGAGAGACAGAGAATATGCATCGCACGTGCCATGCTTAAGGACGCTCCCGTGGTAATCCTCGACGAGGCTACGGCTTACACGGACCCCGAGAATGAGGCTCTGGTGCAAAGCAGTCTCGCAAAGCTTGTTCAGGGTAGAACACTGATTGTTATTGCACACAGACTGTCGACTATCGTTGATGCGGATAAGATCTTCGTAATTAATAAGGGTAATGTTGAAGCCTGCGGTACACACGATGAGTTACTCGAATCATGTGAACTTTATAAGAATATGTGGGAAGCACACAGCTACGCTAAGGATGCTGATGAAGAAGTGATAAGAGCTTCCGGATTGGAGGCTTTCAATGTTTGAGTTGATAAGGAAATTCTTTGATTTTTGCAGTGAGCAGAACAAGCTTAAGTTTTACAGATCTGTCTTCTTGGGTGTCGTGGATGCTATGTTCTCGGCCATGAAGATTCCTGCCGCATTCTTCGCGATAAAGGCGATCCTTGAGGACAATATAGATAACAAGACCTTTATCACGGTAATTGCTTTGATGCTCGTATCTACCGTCGGAAGAACTGTCGTAAACAGATATTCACAGATGCTCCAGACTGAGGGCGGCTATGATACATGTGCGAGCAAGAGAATCGAGATCGGCGAGCACTTAAGATATCTTCCGATGGGCTACTTTAATGATACGAGCTTAGGTCACATCACATCAGTTACGACCAATACACTTGAGCAGTGTGCAGATATCGCAACGCGTGCAATTATGCTGGTCCTGCAGGGAGTTATCACAACAATTGTAGTTGGACTGTTTATGTTCGCATTTGACTGGAGGATCGGCGTTATCTCTGTAGTAGGAATCGCTGTGTTCCTGATTGTTAATCAGTGGACAAATGCAAGTGTTGCAAGGGAAGCTGATGAGAAAATCGCTTCCGATAAGGATATGGTCGGTGTAATTCTCGAATATATCCAGGGAATAGCGGAGATCAGAAACTACAACATCATCAGCCAGAACAGTTCCAGAGTGCGTAAGGCTATCGAGAGAAAGAAGAGAGCGGATATCAGGGCTGAGATCGCAGCCATTCCTGCTGTCGGACTTCAGATGGCTATATGCAAGCTTACGGGCGTAGTAATCGCGGGAGCATCCTTGTGGTTTTACCTTAACGGATCAATGGAACTCGTGTATACGATCGTTATGCTCCTGTGCTCGTTCATGGTCTTCGAGGCTTTGGATGCTGCCGGTGTATATACGGCTCTTCTTAAGATCATCGGAAAGTGTGTTGACCTCGCTAATGAGATCCTTAACATCGAGCAGATGGACATCAACGGTGAGGACATAGTTCCCGAGTCGAAGGATATTCATCTAGATCATGTTAGCTTTGCTTATGACAGCCGTAAGATCATCGATGATGTAACTCTCGATATCAAGGAGAATACGACCACGGCGATAGTCGGACCTTCAGGAGGAGGCAAGACAACTATTACATCTCTTATAGCAAGATTCTGGGATGTAGATGAGGGAACTGTAACCCTCGGTGGCCGTAATGTAAAAGATTACAGCTTCGATTCATTGATGGAGAACTTCAGCTTCGTATTCCAGCGTGTCTATCTGTTCGAGGATACTATCGCGAACAACATAAGATTCGGCCGCCCGGATGCTCCCATGGAGCAGGTGATCGAGGCTGCGAAGAAGGCTTCCTGTCACGACTTCATTATGGCTCTTCCTGATGGATATGACACTGTGATAGGCGAAGGTGGTGCAACTCTGTCAGGCGGTGAGAAGCAGAGGATAGCTATTGCCCGTGCGATTATGAAGGATGCTCCGATTATTGTTCTTGATGAGGCTACTGCGAACGTCGATCCCGAGAACGAGAAAGAACTTACTAAGGCCATCGATAACCTTACGAAGTCCAAGACGATTATTATGATCGCCCACAGACTTAAGACGGTAAGACATGCGGATCAGATTGTCGTTATCGATAAGGGCCGTATTGTTCAGCAGGGTAAGCACGAGGAACTCATGGCAGTAGACGGCATTTATAAGAACTTCATCAGCGGCAGAAAACAGGCTGTCAGCTGGAAAATATCATAACAAGAGGTAATCAATAATGAGTAACAACAAGAAGCTTCAGGCAAAAGATTTTATCACCGTAGGTATATTTACTGCATTGCTGTTCGTTGTCGAATTCGCTTGCGGAATGCTCGGATATATTCACCCTTATATCGTGGCATCTTATGTAGTCATGATTCCCATCGTAGGCTCCATTCCCATGATGTTGTTCTATACCAAAGTCGAGAAGTTCGGAATGATATCCATCATGTCAGTGCTGCTCGCGATAATCATGTTCGTAACAGGTATGGGCTATCTTGGTGCGCCTCTTATTATCCTGTCCGGTGTTGTTGCAGATCTTATCGCGAAGTCAGGCAGCTACAAGAGCTTTAAGAAGACAGTATTAAGTCATGGCGTATTCTGTTTTTGGATCTGCGCGAATTACTTTCCGGTTGTAGTCAGTGCCGACAGCTACAGACAGGACCTCATCGACGGAGGTTACTCTGCCGAGTACTGCGACAATCTGTTCCGCGCGATCAATTCGAAGACGATTGCAGTATTGCTTGTACTTTGCTTCGTGTTCGGTTGTGTCGGTGCCTTCGTAGGTAAGGCGGTCGTTAAGAAGCATTTCGAAAAGGCGGGCATAGTTTAATAATGAGACTTGATCCCCGCACAAAGCTTTATATGATACTCGTCGTGTCCGCAGTTGTCATGATGAGTGCAACTACGCCGCTGCTGTGGTCTATAAGGATCGCCATGACGTTGGTGCCGATTTTTCTCCTTCTCGTGGAAAAACATTTCGCCTCAGCGTTTCGCTTTATAGTTTTATACGGAACAGCTCTGTATATCACGTTCACATATATCACGGCACAGTCCAAGGGTCTCGTTATGGCGTTCCTTGTAGGCTATTGCAGCATCATCGTGCAGTTTCTTCCTGCGATGATAACGGCGTGGTATGTTGTGCGGACGACCAAGATAGATGAATTTATAGCTGCCATGCAGAAGATGCATGTTCCCGACGGCATAACGATATCTCTGGCTGTAGTGATGCGTTTCTTCCCTACGATAAAAGAGGAATACGGTGCAATTCAGGATGCGATGAAGATGCGCGGGGTGATGCTCGGGAACGGCAATTTGGGATCTATGGTCGAGTTTCGAATGATCCCGCTTTTGTTCTCGTGCGTGAATATAGGGGACGAGTTGTCGGCGGCGGCAATAACCAGAGGTCTTGGAGGAAAGGCGAAGAGAACAAGCGTTGAGCAGCTGAAGTTTACTTTGTTGGATTATCTGCTGATAATCTGCTTCACGGCGGCGGCTTCCGTATTTGTTTATTACAAGTACATTAAGTGATGAATGAAATAGTAGAGATTAAAAATGTAATACACAGGTATAAAGGAGCAGGGAATGAATCCCTGAATGGTGTCTCATTAACTGTAAAAAGGGGTGAGACACTCCTTTTGTGCGGGGCATCAGGTTCCGGAAAGACATCGGTTATCCGACTTATAAACGGGTTGATCCCTCATTTTTATAAAGGACAGTTGGAAGGCGAAGTCCTGGTTAAAGGTATTGATATCGGCAGTGTTGAGCTATACGAACTTGCAGGTATTGTCGGAACCGTTTTTCAGAACCCGAGAAGTCAATTCTTCTCTGTCGATACAGATGGGGAGATCGTATTCGGCCCTGAGAATATCGGCATTCCTCCTGATGAGATCAGGGAGCGTAAGAATACTATCGTCTCGCAGATGGATCTGGACGGGCTGCTCGGCCGCTCTTTGTTTGCTCTGTCCGGCGGCGAGAAGCAGAGAATCGCTTGTGCATCTGTGGCGGCTTTGCTGCCTGAGATAATTCTGCTTGATGAGCCGTCTTCCAATCTTGACCGAGAAGCGATACTTAAACTTCACGATATTATCTGCGAATGGAAGAAACAGGGCAAGACGATAATCGTTTCCGAGCATCGTCTTTGGTATCTCACAGATCTTGTGGACCGCGTTGTCTACATGAAGGACGGCCGTAAGGAATGTGAGTGGACCCCGGAGGAGTTCGGAAACTTAAGTAATGAGCAGACAAGTACACTCAAGCTACGTCCTACACATGTGGCGGAACATCGTATTGATGAGGTGCGTATGCCTGATGATAAAGACGGGATAGTGCTTAAGGATTTCTTTTTCTCGTATCAGCATCATCCGTATATCTTGTGGAAGAAAAAGTTCTCTGAATCTGACGGAGATTCTCTTGCTTTATGCATCCCGAAGCTCGTGCTTCCGCGCGGTAAGGTTATCGGCGTAACGGGAAGAAACGGAACAGGTAAATCCACATTCTTAAGATGCGTGTGCGGACTTGAGAAGGACTGCACGGGTGTGATCGAAGCTGACGGCGAAGAGTATAAAGGCAACCGCAGGATCGGTTTAAGTTACATGGTTATGCAGGACGTTAACCATCAGCTGTTTACTGACAGCGTGGAGGCGGAAGTCCTTCTTTCCATGAAAGAGAAGGATGAGGGACGGTGTCATGAGATACTCGACAGCTTGGGGCTCCTTGAATACAAGGACACTCATCCGATGGCATTGTCAGGAGGCCAGAAGCAGAGAGTCGCGATCGCTTCTGCCATAGCAGCGGGGGCGAAGATACTGCTTTTCGATGAGCCGACGTCAGGACTTGATTTTGCCCATATGGAGAAGGTAGGAAAGCTTCTGAAGCAGCTCGCATCTGCCGGAAGCACGGTTCTTGTATCGACGCATGACCCGGAATTAATAGACCTGAGCTGTGATTACGAACTTAGGATAAAACACGGCAGGGTGGAGTATTTCAGTTCGCTGAGCGGCGGATGACGGATGGAGGTAGGTATGAGGCGTAAGGTTTTGGTATTCGGTGCAGGTGTTATTGGTGCGTATCTTATACATGTTCTTACAGAAGCGGGAAATGATGTTACCGTGCTGGCAAGAGAAGAACGTGCGGATTCTCTTAACAGGAACGGCCTTGTGATCTATCACCATCTGCAGAAGAAAACTACGAAGAATGAAGTGAGGGCCGTGACAGACGTAAGCGGGATGAAGTTTGATGTCGCTTTCGTTGTGATGCCGTACCATAAGCTTCTGAGTGCGCTGCCGACGGTATATGGATTCGAGACGGATCTTCTTGTTCTTGTCGGAAACGACCTGTCTCCTTCGGATGTATATTCATGTGTTCAGGATAATGCTCCCGGGGTAAAGAAGATAATGTTCGGGTTCCAGGTGTCGGGAGGAAAGAAAGAGGCTGACAGATATGTCTGCGAGCGCTTCGCAGGAAGCTGGATGGATGTGGGGTACCTTCACGGACCTGCGGATGACAGGGCGAAGGCAGAGTTCGAGAGCATGTTTAAAGGCACGAAGTATAAGATCAATTGGAAGGATGATATGGAGAGTTATCTTATATGCCATCCCGCTGCTATTCTTCCAATCGCTTATCTCTCATATATCTGCGGCGGTGACTTAAGGAAATCCACAAGACGCCAGAGGAAGACCATGTATGACGCCTCTCATGAAGCGTATGAGTTTCTGAAGAGTATAGGGATCACTGATCCGTCAGGAGACGATAAGTTCTACCATAGAGGCCCGAGCGGCACTTTGATGAAGTTTCTGTATTTTATTATGGCAAAGTCGGTTATGGGTGACCTGGTAGCGTGCGAACACTGCAGGAATTCCGTGTCCGAGATGGAGCAGATAGATTTGTTTTACACAGAGTTTATGAAGGGATACCCGGAGTCAAAGCTGACCTCTTGGAACAGTCTTAAGAGGAAGATGCCGTCATGGGAAGAGCTGCACAGAGTGTATGGGAACTGAAGGGGATAAGAATCGGAAATGATTTTGATGATGAAGAGTGCGAGAATTAAGACGAGGCGGGGTTAGCATGAAGATAAAGCAGCAAAAAGACATATGGCTATAACGAAAGTTACAGGATTAACAGAAGAAGAACTCAACAGGATTCGGTCGCTGATCGGCGAGTCGTTCGTTACTAACGAGCTTTTCCATAACTGGGGTTCTCTCGAAGAACGCCGAGATGATGTCATGCGTTATATGAGCATCTATACCGACTTTGTCTATGAAGCGGGAGAACTGTATTCGAATGAAGACGGGACCGGATTCATCGGCCTCGAAGATTCCGCGCACGCTGCCAAATGGCCTCAGATAAGGATGCTGTGCCGCATGCTGGTCCGTATCAGGTTCTCGAAGATTAAGTCACTGATGAAGTTCATAAGGCAGATCGAAGGCTCGAATGCGAAGTATGCCAAGCAGCGTCACATAGATGCGCTGATGGTCTGCGTTGATAAGGATCATCAGGGTAAAGGCGTCGCGACGGAACTTATTAACTTCGCCAAGGACATGGCGAAGAAGGAAGGCGTGCCGCTGCTTTTCGACACGGATATGGAAGCATATGCGAATATGTACCGGCACTTCGGGTGCGAACTGTATAACACTGTAACCGCGGATAACGGCGT
>JAEEGL015698751.1_pt1 | contig 28950 bp, 24 predicted proteins | sample 9134231 | NCBI WGS metagenome assembly JAEEGL01 (sample SAMN16246548, study PRJNA631951) | gut metagenome | biome: gut microbiome; feature: rumen; material: fiber-attached | host: Bos | place: Iran: Karaj | collected 2018-10 | reverse complement strand
TGGATAATCTTGATAAAAATCTCATGACCATGTCAAAAACTGTCTATGGAAAAGAGTTTTCGGAAATCTATAAGGATTTCACAGTGTGGATAAATGAAACATATGAGTCGTATGCAAAGGGGAGTTCAGACACAGGCAACTGAGCAGCCACGAGTCGATTCATAGAATGCTGCCGTCTGGATGGCTCGTTATTTCTGAAATAAAACCAACTATAATTCTAAACGTAAAACTGGTGATCAATATTACTATGACCACCAGTTTTTTGATGTTATTTTAGTTATTTTCCCTATCTACTTGACAGGGGGCTGTTCATTTTATCATTGGCATTTTTTTATTCACCATTAAGTTCAAGGTTTTTTGAAACATAGACTTTGTAGCCAAGCTCGTGACACTTAGATTTTGCCATTTCTGCAAGAGCTTCATCTTTAGTGTATTCAAGGACATAGACTGCTTTGCCATCTGCTGCTACCTGGGAGAGATAGTCGAGGAAGTATTCCCTGTCATCTGGAGCGCTCTCGGTAAAAGAGCCATCTTCCCAGTTAATTGCTGTGAATACGCTTTCCTGATTGACACCGTCAAGGACGGGGGTAAGTGTGCCATTTTCTTCAAGGTATCTTGTGACATAGTCGTTTCCACCATTTATGATGATCTTTCTGTTAAGTTTCTTTATTATAGTTAGGATGGTTGTGAGACCATCATAGATTTCATCTGTAGGATACATGTAATAAATATCCGCGTTATCAATAAAGAAACCATCTACTCCGCCTCTTGCAAGGGTAGGAGCAATCTGCTGGGCAATATATTCCTGCCATTTTTCTTTGGATACGTCAATCCAATATTCTCCATCCCAGTTTTCATAAGGGGAAAGAGTTATATCATTAAACTGATCATAATAAGGCCTAAAGTCCTCAAGGGACCCAACATTGAGATAAGAATAGATTTCTTTGTTGGCCTTATGGAGCTGATAAAGCTCCTCACTAGTGTAGTACTGGGCATCAATTACCAGTACATCGCAGCTGATATCCTCTGGCAGCTCATCATATTCAACTCCAATGTAAACTCCGTACTCGGTGTCTGTGGAAATCTCTCTTGCGCGAGCATTTTCATCGGTGTATGACGATACAGTTAAAGCATTATCTGGTTGTGATTTTGAATCTTGATTGGACTTGGTTTCAGATTCATTGGCTTTAGGCATTGTGCAGGCTATAAGCATAAGAAGTGATAAGGTAGCTGCGCAGGCTTTATACAATTTTTCTTTTATCATATGTTCTCCAATCCCTTATGTTTTTAGTGACTCTTCATCTCAGGCAGATACTGCACTGCAATCCTATTCTCCGGATTTACATCCACAAGATATAGAACTACAAGAAAAATCCACTCAAGAGGTTTCATAACAAAATAAGTTACATCGCAGGCAACCTTGTTATGCCTGATGTGGTCAGCAATTGGGAAGCCGTACTTATCGTAGAAAGCACGAACTGTCTTGTGGAAGCGTGGAGTCTTTTCCTCAAGGACGTTTTCAAAAGCATTAGCTATTAACAGCTGCCTGTTTACGATAACATCATGGCCGTGTCGAATGCCTCTTCTCACAGGCTTTACTACCTTTTTATGGCCACCAGCGGCAACAGTGCACAGATAGTGCTCATCATAGTACAGGTTCTGTGGGCCCTCCTGACCTGACAAGGCCCAGTTGGTTGTCTCTGTAAAGGCCTTTATCACAGCATCTGGCTGCTGACCAAATAAAATAAGTATCAAAAGAACTATGCCAAGCAGCGGAATCATTAAGATGAAGGCGTAAATTGGCCATTTTTCAGAGCGAAGGAGACTCTCGTTAAGCTTTTTGATGAAAGCATTTTTCCCAAAATCGTCACTATTATGAAGTTCACATCCGTTCCATTCCATTATCTTTTCCCTAAACAGATTGAAGGTTATAAAAATCATGTTAATGGGAAGTATATAGCTAAGTGCGATAAATCTTTCTAATGCGTGGTTTGAAATCTGTATGCAGCACACTATCATAAAGCCCAGCAGGATGTAAGTTGCAGCCATAGACAAGACAGTAACAAGAGGTGGAACCTTTGCAGAGTCGGTTCCAGCCAGGATTATAAAGCCAATGACTCCCACAGTACATAGAATAATAAGTGTAGGGTAACTATCAATCCATATGGGTTGATGAAGCATGTCGTTGTACAGCTGCTCGGTCCAGTGACTTTCAAATTTTACATCACAGATTACTTCCAGGTTAAATATTGTTTCTGGAACACCGACTATTGCTGTGACTGCCCAAAAGATATTCCTTGCAACCTTGTTCCTGAATCTGTGGAATAGACCTATGAAGTTATAGATGCTGACTACTGGAGGAGTGATTATAAAAATCCCAACCAGAATAAATGTGATCAATTCATACATGAATATATAAAACCTGCCCTTTTTATATTTTTATTGGATATACGAATTACCTTATAACTTTAATAATTCGCATTTCTGTCTACAACAATTATACATGTGGTATACCAAATTTGTTGAAGATCCTTAGCCTTTTGACAACATTGGCATTACATTAGTATTTGATAAGAATATTCCTGAAATAGAGTTTGTACTATGTTTGATTCAAAATATAATATATGATATTCTTTTCTACGGATCAAAATTTAATAAAGCGGAAGGTGTCTGCAGGTGCTTATATTCTGTTTGATAATGGCGCTGTGCGGATGAAAAGGGAAGCAGGTGCAAGTCCTGCGCGATCTCGTCACCGTGTTTCGATAGTTTCTGCCATAGGCCACTGGAGCAATCTGGGAAGGCGGCAGTAAACGTATTAGGAATTAATGAATCGATAAGTCGGGAGACCTGCCTGTCGCTGTACATGGGTTAACCAAGTCACGAGGAATTGACTGTACGAAGAGAGTCTGCAAATGATGATCGTCATTTGTTTCTTTTGGTGTGTCAGCCTCTGACTACGTTTCCTCAAACTTATATTTTTATAAAAGGAGAATATTATGAAAAACAACACAAAGAAAATCATTATTGGCGTAGTATGCCTCGCAGTTCTCGTGGCTGCATTTGCAGTATGCTGGAAGGTATTTGGACCAAAGGCCACAAAGGGTGACAAACACATCACTGTAGAAGTAGTAAATAGCGAAGGCGCTACAACTGACTACGAACTTGATACAGATGCAGAGTTCCTCCGCATCGCTATGGATGAGCTTCATGACCAGGGCTTTAGCTATGATGGAACAGATTCTGAGTACGGAATCATGATCTCAGCTATTAACGGCGAGACAGCAGACTATGCAACAGACGGAGCTTACTGGGCTCTTTATGTTAACGGCGAATATGGCCAGTACGGCTGCGATTCACAGCCTGTAACTGATGGCGATACATACACATGGACTTATGAAAAGGCACAGTAATTTATAGTATGTCAAATAGTACTTCTGGAAGAATAACAATACTGGATATAGCCCAGATAGGGCTTATGGTTGCGGTAATAGAGGTTTCCAAGGCAGCACTTGCTTTTTTGCCCAATATTGAGCTCACAAGCTTTTGGATCATCATGTTCACGCTCTTTTTTGGATGGAAAATAGTGGCAGTAGTGCCTGTTTTTATCCTGATTGAGGGTAGTATTTACGGCATGAATCTGTGGTGGATAATGTATCTCTATGCTTGGCCGCTACTGGTACTGATAGCCTGGCTTCTCAGGAAGAATGATTCGGCTATTTTCTGGGCCATTGTGTCAGGAATCTTCGGACTTTGTTTTGGCGCATTATGCTCCATTCCTTATGTGGTGATAGGCTGGAGCAGCGGCGGCTTTGCAAGCGGCATCAGAGCCGGCTTTGTATGGTGGATAGCCGGGATTCCCTGGGATTTTATCCACTGCGCAGGAAACTTTGTACTGATGCTGGTATTGTATAGGCCAATTAACGGTGCAATGAAGAAACTGAAAGCTTCGAATGTCTGAGTAATTATTTTAATACTAGTAATTTTGGCACTAGGAATCATTGACGATATGGTACAATGAATTCTAGTGCTAATTTTATGCTTAAGAATCATGAAAAATGTAGGTAGGTTATAGTGAGTAACGACAAAAGGTACGATGTCAGAAAAGTTTTGGATTACATAGATATAATAGATTCTGCTAATTTGGCGTATAAAAATAAAAAGAATAATTTGCTTGAGTGCTATGCAAGATACGTGGATAATGATACTTATCATGGGAGGGCTGCGGAAGCATCTAAAATGTTTATTTCTGAGGGCGAAACAAGGTTCCTAGAAGAAACAGTAAACCTTCATACGCAGATCAGGGATTTGTATGTTCATGCTCAAGATTCTTTTTCCCAGAAAGTAGATTCAGCAAATAATGCTAGAATTAGCATTGAAGTTCTTGATAAGGTGGAGAGTGATTTTTGTAATATCTGTCAAGATGTAAATGAGATTGGAAAGAGTGTTGAGGATAAGGTAAAAGAAGTCAGAGGAAGGTGTGGCAAGTATGGCTATATAACTCAGCCAAGCTATGAAAAAGCTCGCGAAGGCTTTAGGGAGTTTTGCGGTGGAAACAATCCGGGTATAGGATTTCTTACTGACTGTAAGAAAAAACTCATAAAATATGATGCAGAAGAATGCGAATATATAGATAGTACCGGTATCAGAGATGGGATAACTGAAAATCGTGACAGAATAAGACGGGCAAGCGAAGCTTTAAACGCTTTTCATGTACATGCTTATGAAATCGATGATAAATATATCGATATCGAAAAAGTATTCAATTATGATACAGGTCAGTTCGAAGATGTTCCTAAGGATTCTACGCGCGAGCGCAATGCTTTAATTAAACGAATATATGGAAATCTGAACAGAATTACAGATTATTTCAAAGAGCGCATCGAAAAAGATAGAGAGCATACATATAATCCAAGCTTCAAAGATGGAGCAAAACAGCTTGCAATCTGGGGACAGACGATAGATGAGTTCTTGTGTAGAAAAATAGATGGACTATTTGACGGTGCAAATGATAAAAAGATCATCATACTTAATGATGGCGGAATGTTTGGTATTACTAGGTTTGTGGCTGGTATACAAAGCTTGGTTAATTATGGAGACATAAGCCATACAGATGAATATGTGATAGAAAACATCAACTATTTTTATAAAGGAGCGCTAAAGAAACTAGTACATTATGGCACAGGATTTTTCTCTATTCCACAGGTAACAGAAGATCTTGGCGACTTTGGTGTAAGTTATATTGTCAGCATGGGTAATTACCTGGCTACACATGATCCAAAAGACATGCCCAAGAATCTTGATATATATCTGAATAAAGAGATTGACACAAGCAATGCCCAAATAAGGCTGAGTGTGCAGGAAAACATTGAAAAGATGAAGACCATGGAGGTCAAGGACTGGTTTGGGACGGCAGGCTCTTGTTCCGTTGATGTAGCTTTTTTGCTTGTTGGTGCTGAGGCGGATAAAAAAGAGAAAATTGGAAATGAAAAGACAACTAGGCTATTAAATAGTGAATATTATAAAAACAATCTTGGCTACGATTGCTCAGAAATAGCAGAGGATTTTTATAAAGCAGCAGGTGGTAATGGAAAAATATATAGAATAGAGGGCAATGCTGGTGTTATAAATGGATATGAGTATGGTTATAAAGAAGTATATGAATACCACGAAGTGTTTTCAGATGGACAATACATTTTTGATCCTCGATATAAGAATGCTCCTGTTACGAAAAATGAGTATTTTAGGGCTTTGAGAGAAATAAATAAAGATGGATTTGTGGTTTTTGAAAGGACATTAGATGATTGAATCAGTTAAAGAAAATGAAACTTCTATAGCGAAAGTAATAAGGAATATTCTTCCGATTGAGTGGATGCGTTTTAATATGTACAATTCAGAAGATTTGTATAGGCATATACCATTTTTGACTTTTAGGGTTAAATGTGAAAATGATGTATTTATCGCCCTAAAAAAGTCAGTGGAAGAGTTCAACGGAAACGAAAAATGGCAGATGTTTAGAGATCCTTTTTCGAAGAAAGGAAACTATATATTATCAGTGGTGGCTTTGAAAGATCTATATGAAGCAAGGTCTGCCAGAGAAGAGTTTTTCAGTGAAAAAAGTTATTTTGGGGAGAAAGAGTATATCAAACTTTGTGATAATGCTTTGGATGATATACCTAAATTATTAGAGTATATACAAGCAAAGATGGGATAGTATTGTATTTTAATTGAAGATTATACATCTTTACAATATGCTAAATTCGATAGCGAGAGAAAGGAGATAATTTTGGGTATAGATAAAAAGATACTAATGAACACAACTGTATTTAGTAATATAGTCGACGATATAGCATACTCAGCAGCAGAGTGCTTAATAGATAAAGATTCAGTATTAGCGGTGGACAAAATAGCTGGGACCGATACCATGAGGAAATTATCAGTACTTTTGGATGAAGAATTGGATAATTCAATAGAATATAAAGAGCATGCTTCTTCTTCACTTCCATATGCCCTTGGGACTTTAAGAGATTCTATGATCTTACAGGATAAATATGCAAGCAATTCACTTAAAACTAGAGCAACAGGTGGTGGAAATGCGTAGTAAAGTAGATATTATAAGTGAAATTGCTGATGTAAAGGTCAGAATTGATAAATATAGGGATGATTTGAACTATATAGAGGAAGCTATAAGATATCTTTCAGAGAAGAGGGAATCATTGTCAATTTTAGTAGATCGTACAAATAACTACGATATGACCCAGAATGATGCGTGGAGTGGCAGGCTTGAAAAGAAAGCTGAAGATTTTCGTTATGAGATCAGCATTGCAGTTTCTTTTGCGCAGAATGAAACTAAAGAGGCAATAAATGATCTTATCCAGATTGCAAGAAAGGTTAAGGAATTGGAAAAAGAGTCCATGAACATAATTACATCACTAGAAGCAGAGTTGGAAGAAGAATTTTTACTATAGTTAAAGCAAGTGATTGTTCGGTGTGGACAACAATAGGAAAGGATAAACGTATGAGAGACAAGCAGAAACTGATACAGCAGGCCATGGACAGGGCTGTGGCCAATAAGGAGGTTGCGGGAGTTAACCTTTTAGTAACTCAGGACGGGCAGGAAACTTACTATGCCCAGAGTGGTCACGCTGATATAGCCAAAGATATACTAATGAACCGTGACACTATTGTTCACCTTTACTCCCAGTCAAAGCCAGTTACAGCGGCAGCAGCAATGCTTCTTATGCAGGATGGCATCATTGATCTGGATGAGCCTGTGGAAAACTTTTTTGAGGGCTTCAAAAATCAGACATGTCTTATTGATGGCCAGATACAGAAGGTACCTGATGATAAAAAGGTGAGAATATTTGACCTTCTGAACATGACTTCAGGACTTGTTTATCCTGGAATTAACACAGAAGCTGAGAGAGCTACGTCAGCTCTTTTTATAGATGCTGTCAGAAGGCTGGAAAACCCTTATGATATTGCTGATTATAAGGAAATGTCTGAGGATGAGCGACAGAAACATCAGATGACAACTCTTGAATTTGCCGATGAAATAGGTAAGTTCCCACTTCAGTTTGTTCCCGGAAGCTATTTCCAGTACGGAACAAGCGCAGACGTTCTGGGAGCTGTAATTGAGAAGGCTACAGGCCAGAAGTTTGGCGACTTTTTGAAGGAAAGACTATTCGACCCTCTTGAAATGAAGGATACAGCCTTTTTTGTTCCTGAGGAAAAGAAATCCCGCCTGTCACGAGTTTATGAGGTTCACGGCGGAGAGTTCAGAGAATTTACAGGAGACCATCTCATCATAAGAAATGATGGTAATCCAAATGCCTTTGAATCAGGCGGAGCAGGCCTTTTCTCAACTCTTGATGACTATTCCCACTTTGGCCAGATGCTACTTAATAACGGAACCTACAAGGGAAAAGAAATCCTGACTCCGGCTACAGTTAAGTTTATGACTGATGCTTCCCTCAAGGAAGGCCCACAGCATGCCTTCGATAACTGGCATGGTCTAGAGGGACATTCATACAGAAATCTCATGCGTATCATGACTAATCCTGAACAGGCCCTTATCATCGGACACAAGGGGGAATACGGCTGGGATGGCTGGCTGGGTGCTTACTTTATGAATGACCCAGAGAGCAGGACAACCATGATCATGCTGACACAGATGAGAGATTATGGCACAGGTCATCTTACCAGAAGAATCCGTAATATTGTGCTTTCATGATGAAAAAGCCTGGGACTGCAGCAAACTGCCGCAGCCCCAGGCTTCATTGTTATTACTCCCAGAACAGTTCATCTAAGGTCTTGTTCAGGGCCTTGCAAATTGAAATACAAAGATTGATAGTGGGGTTGTAATCCCCTTTTTCTATAGCATTTATTGTCTGCCTGGAGACTCCGCACATTTCTGCAAGCTGTTGCTGTGACAGATCCATGCCTGCTCTGGCAGCCTTCATCTTAAGATTCTTCATGTGAGTCACCTCTCTTTTCCATAAAGCGCTTGATCAGAAATGATACAAGGATTGCGCCGAACAATACTGCCATCATGAGGTTTAAAGAGCTTCCTGTTGCAAGCCCATCCTCAGTAAATCCCTTGGTACTGCTTACGAAAAATGCTATTAAATTGCAGGCTATTACAAATGCAAGTACTGCCATCCAGGCACCGACTTTTTGTCCAACCTGAAGATATGCATCATTGAAAATACAGTAAATTGCGTAGATAGCGAGTCCGATAAAGGTAATAGTTATTACTACAAACTGTGGTGACACAATATCCTTACTAGGGCCATAAAAGAAGACTGCGTAAAAGACATTGAGTAATATTGTTGTCATGAAGCTGATCTTATAGCCCTTGCCTCTTACAAGAATCTGCCTCTCATCATAATGCTCATTGTTGCCTGTTAGCTTCTTCCTGATGATCATGATAATTAGGAAGAGTACCAGAAATACTGCTACAGCTGTCAAAATGTCAAAAATGTTGTTTCCCATCATACACCTCCAAAGATTACTCGTTGATAATGATATTTGAGTTAATGTTATTTGTTATTTGATCGCGACGTCGTTTACTCTTGTTGTGATTTTATAATAATACCCTTATAGCAATATGTCAAGTATATATTACATAATAATTATAATAATTTACTTTATGCTATTGGATTTTGACCCGCCTTGCTTTGCTGTAGAGGTTCAAGGAATATATCTATGAATGGCAAGGTGGGTTATTTATAGGACCACATTGAAGACCCCTATATGTTATACTAATTAAGTGCAGGTTGAAACTGCAGAAAGTAGGGGATTTTCATGAAACTGGTACATTTGTCAGATCTTCATCTTGGAAAAAGAGTCAACGAATTTTCAATGATAGAAGATCAGGAATACATTCTGATACAGATCATCAACAGAATTGATGAAATAAAGCCCGACGCAGTGATTATTGCGGGGGATATCTATGATAAATCCGTGCCTTCAGAGGAAGCTGTAAGGCTATGGGATGATTTCTTAAGTAAGCTTGCAAAGCGTAAGCTTGAAGTCTATGCCATTAGTGGCAATCATGATTCTGCTGTGAGGTTTGCACAAAACTCACGTATCATAGACCAGGCAGGAATCCACTTATCTCCAGCTTATGATGGAACACTTATGCATTTTACAATACCTGATGAGTACTCAGAAAAGAGCGGTGATGTAAATCTTTACATGCTGCCCTTTATTAAGCCTGCAGTAGTGAGGTCTTTTTATCCCGAGGAGGATATTAAGGACTACACAGATGCAGTGCGGGTTGCACTAGAGCATGCAGACGGTAGTACAGATCCTACAAAGCGCAATATTCTGGTTGCCCACCAGTTTGTCACCGGGGCAGAGCGCTGCGAATCTGAGGAAATCACTGTTGGCGGCCTTGATAACGTCGATGCTTCTGTGTTTGATGATTTCGACTATGTGGCCCTTGGCCATATCCACGGACCTCAGAAGGTTAAGAGAGATACTATCAGATATAGCGGAACGCCCCTCAAGTATTCTTTTTCCGAGAAGGATCATCATAAGTCACTGACAGTAGTCACGGTAAAAGAAAAAGGCCAGGTCCAGATAGAGCTTGTGCCCTTTGAGCCTCTGCGAGACCTTCGCCAGATTAGAGGAACCTACGAGGAGCTTTCAGATAAAAGAAACTACGAGGGAACCGAAACTAGCGATTATATTCATGCTGTCCTGACTGATGAAGAGGATATTCCTGATGCCATCAGTAAACTCAGGATCATTTATCCCAATCTTATGAAGCTTACCTATGATAATACGAGAACCAGGGAAAATAAGGTTATCGAGGGGGCTACAGATATTGAGAGGAAGTCTCCAATAGAGCTTTTTGAGGAATTTTATGAGAAGCAGAACAACCAGGAAATGAGCGATGAACAGCGTGAGCTAGTAAGCGGACTGATAGAGAGTATCTGGAATAAATAAAATAGAAGCTATCGAATAGACTGTGAGTATCTTGAAATAATAAAGGAGAACACAGGGGAAGAGTACAGGAATAGAGATGAGACCAGAAAAAATAAAACTTTCCGCCTTTGGACCATATGCCGGGGCTATAGATTTAAATATGAATGAACTTGGAGAGAGGGGGCTTTACCTGATAACGGGAGATACCGGGGCAGGCAAGACCACTATTTTTGACGCTATCTGTTTTGCTCTTTTCGGAGAGGCAAGCGGAGGCAGTAGGGAAGCCAATATGCTGCGCTCCAAGTACGCAGATGACGACACACCTACCTTTGTTGAGATGTCTTTTACCCATGGGGGAAAAGAGTATTTCATAAAGCGAAATCCAGAGTACATGCGCCCTGCAAAGCGCGGCGAGGGACTGAAAAAAGAGCTTCCAAACGCAGAACTCCACATGCCTGATGGCAAGGTGATAACCAAGGTCAAGGACGTAAACAGCGCAGTTACTGAACTTCTTGGAATTGACAGAGGCCAGTTTAGCCAGATTGCTATGCTGGCTCAGGGAGACTTTTTAAAGCTTCTTCTGGCTGATACCAAGGAGCGCCAGGAGATTTTTAGAAAGCTCTTTAAGACTGAGTGCTATCAGACTCTTCAGAATCAGCTGGAGGCTGAGCGCAAAAAGAGCTATGTGGCCTGTGAGGATGCCAGAAAGAGTGTTAAACAGTACATCTCAGGCATAGTCTGCATGGCTGATGATCAGCTCATGCTGGAAGCGGACAAGGCAAGAGCTGGAGAGATGGTCATAGACGATGTGATGGAGCTTATTGAAAAGCTCCTGTCTGGAGACCTGGCCAGGAAGGATGCGGCAAGGCAGCAGATAGAGGGCCTTGATAAGGCCCTTTCAGAAGTAAATGAGAACATAGGAAAGGCCAAGCAGCTTGAAAAAGCTGTAGCAGACCTTGAAAAAGCCGGAGCAGAGCTTGAAAAGGAGCTTCCAAGGGAAGAGGGCTTTAAGAAAGCCTTTGAAGATGCGGAAAAAGAACTGCCTAAAAAGGATGATTACAGCAGGCAGAAGGCCCAGATAGAGGCAGAGCTTCCAAGATATAGGGAATATGAGGAAGTACTTCTTGCTACTGGTAAGCTTGAAAAAGACATAGTAGCCTTGGAGAAGAGTATCGAAGCTTCTATAAAGGCTCAGGAGGAAAAGGCTTCTGAAATTGAGGAGCTTAAAAAGGAACTTTCTGGTTATCAGGATGTTGGAGCAAATAAAGAACATCTTTTATCAGAGAAAAAGGAACTTGAAGATAGGAAAGATAAGCTGGATGTCCTAAATAAGAAGGTTACAGCCCTTCAAAGGGATGAGAAGGCGCTGGAAAAGGGCAGGGAAGAGTATAAAGAGATTGATCGTATCTACCAGGAAAAGAACGGTCTTTATGAGCATATCTTTAAGCTCTACAGAGATGGCCAAGCAGGAGTACTTGCTACAACCCTTGTTGAAGGCGAGCCCTGCCCTGTCTGCGGTTCAAGAAATCATCCGTGTCCAGCGTCACTGTCAATGGAGGTTCCAACTGATGCTGAGCTTAAAAAGGCCAAGAAAGATGCGGACATGGCCAGAGAAGAGGTAGCAGAGTCCAGCAGAAAGTGCAGCGAGCTTGGCAGCTCTTTTGACGTAAGCCTTGAGCATGCAAGGAGAGAGTATGAGGAGCTTGTGGGAGATATTATCACAAGTGCCGGTGCTGGAAGTGATGCTGCTGCATGTGGTACTGCAGCGGATAGTGGAATAGGTAAGAATGCTGCTGGTGGCGGTATAGGTGAGAATACTGATGATAAAGGTCAGCTTCTTGCATACATAGATAATAGGGATAATAAGATAATCCAGGGACATCTGGGCTTGGAAGAAATGAAAGAGGCTGTGGGCAAGCTCTCTGAGAGTTTATCTGAGAGAATCGTCAAGGTGGCAGGCTTTATCAAGGCTGAGGACCAGCGCATAGCCAGAAAAAACCAGCTTGAAAAGATTGTTCCTGAAACTGAAAGTGAGCTTAATAAGTTAAAAGAGCTGGCTTCCTCTCAGAAGGAGAAGCTTGCGGCAGATAAGAGCCGCCTTGAAGCTGATAAGAAGCAGTGCGAGAGCCTAAAGGCAGGATTTAGCTTTGAGAATAGGGCTAAGGCTGAAGAAAAGATAGGCGAGCTGGGCTTTAAAGTGACGGCAATACAAAGCTCTTTTGACAAGGCAGACAAAGAGCTTAAGAGCCATGCCCAGAAGATAAGCCTCTTAAAGGGGCAGATCAAGGGACTTGAGGAGTCTCTTGAAGGTGCTAAGGCTCCTGACATGGAGGTACTTCTTACTAAAAAGAGTGAGCTTGAAGGAGAGAGGTCTTTACAGACTGATGCTTATACCAGCGCAAATGCAAGAATAGAGAGTAATGAAGCGGTAAGGGCAGGCATCGAGAAAAAACAAAAAGAGCTATCCCAGGCAGAAAAGCGCCTGTCCTGGATGAATTCTCTTGCAGATACTGCAAGCGGCAAGCTCGCCGGCAAGGAGAAGATCATGTTGGAGACCTATATTCAGACCACATATTTTGACAGGATAATTGCAAGGGCAAACCTTAGATTTATGAAGATGTCTGATGCCCAGTACGAGCTAAAGCGCCTGGAAGAGGCTACTAATAACAAGGGGCAGAGCGGACTTGACCTTGGCGTCATCGATCACTACAATGGTACGAGACGAAGCGTCAAAACTCTGTCTGGAGGAGAATCCTTCATGGCAGCTCTTTCACTGGCACTGGGGCTTTCTGACGAGATCCAGTCATCTGCCGGAGGCATTCAGATCGATACAATGTTTGTGGATGAGGGCTTTGGAACTTTGGATTCTGACTCATTGGAGCTTGCTTATAATGCTCTTGCAGGGCTCACTGAGGGTAACCGCCTTGTGGGAATCATATCCCATGTCACAGAGCTTAAGGAAAAAATCGACAAGCAGATCGTTGTCACCAAGGAAAAGAGTGGTGGCAGCAGAGCTGTTATTGTTGTGTGAATTGAGGAATAAAAATGGCAATAAAAGTTACAGGTAAAAACAGAAGAGAATACATGACACAGACTCCTGTGCCCAAGCTGATACTGACTCTGTCAGTTCCAACAATTATCAGCATGATGGTGACAGCAATCTACAATACTGCGGACACCTTTTTTGTTGCCAGAGTATCTGACGTTGCAGAGATCAACACTTCTGCCACAGCAGCAGTTGGACTCGTATTTACCATAATGGCTTTGATCCAGGCTACAGGCTTCTTTTGCGGACATGGTTCAGGCAACTATTTATCAAGAATGCTGGGAGCAGACAATTATAAGGAAGCCAGCGAAATGGCTTCTACAGGCTTTGCGCTAGCACTTATCCTGGGTGTGATATTTGCCATAGTTGGAAATATCTTCGCAGGACCAATTGCGGGATTTCTTGGAAGAGGAGCGTCTAGCCAGACTCTTGAATTTACAATGCAGTACATGAGGATAATTCTCTTTGGCGCCCCATTTATGATGGCCCAGTTTGTGGTAAACAATCAGCTCAGATTCCAGGGAGCAGCTTACTATGCCATGATTGGTCTTATGTGCGGTGCAGTTATGAACATGGTGCTTGATCCACTTCTTATCCTGGTGTTCCATCTTGGAGTAAGAGGCGCAGCTATAGCAACAGTTATTGGCCAGGCAACAAGCTTTTTGGTACTTCTTATTGGCACTAGCAAAGGGGAGAACATAAAGCTTCTTCCTCAGAATGTGCATCTCAACTGGCATTATATAAAGGAAATCATTAACGGCGGGGCACCATCTCTTTTCCGCCAGGGACTTGCCGCTATTTCTACACTTATCCTAAACTATACAGCAGGCTCAATTGGCTCAGATGCTGCAATTGCAGGTATGAGTGTTGCGGGCAGGATCATGATGATGCTGGCAGCAGCTCTTATCGGTTTTGGCCAGGGCTATCAGCCAGTCTGCTCCTTTAACTATGGCGCAGGCCTCACAGCCCGCGTAAAAGAGGGATTTAAGTTCTGCGTCAAGTATTCAACAATTGTTCTTGTTGGTATCGGCGCCGCAGCTTTCATTTTTGCTCCATACATTATTTCTGGCTTTTCAAAGGACCCTGCAGCAATTACTGTTGGCGTTGCGGCTCTTAGATTCCAGGCCTGCACACTTCCTCTTTCAGGAGCAATCGTCATCAGTAACATGATGCTGCAGTCTATCGGTAAGGGCGTCAAGGCTTCTATCACAGCTTCCGCCAGAAACGGAATCTGCTTTATTCCTATGATCCTGATCCTGCCTACGTTTTTAGGTCTAACAGGCGTAGAGATGGCCCAGGCCTGCGCAGATGTGCTATCTTTGTTCGTTGCAATCCCTATGGCTTATACGGAACTTAAGAAATTTTAAAACTTGCATTACTTGGCTAGCTTGAGTGATGCAGAAATAATTTTTTTACTTGTTTTGCATTACAGTGGCTTGTCAGAGTGATGCAGAATAAAGGAAAATTTGATTTGTGCATTACTCGAGTGTCAGATAATGATGCAAGAATTGTGTTTTTATTTGTTTTGCATTATTTGGACATGTCAGAGTGATGCAGAAAAGAGGAAATATTGAACTGTGCATTACTCGAGTGCCAAAGAATGATGCAAAAATAATTTTTTACTTGTTTTGCATTACAGTGGCTTGTCAGAGTGATGCAGAAAAGAGGAAATTTAGATTTGTGCATTACTCGAGTGCCAGATAATGATGCAAGAATTGTGTTTTTATTTGTTTTGCATTACAAAGGCTTGTTCAGGTGATGCAGAATAAAGGAAAATTTGATATATGCATTACTCAAATGCCAGACAATGATGCAAGAGTAGATGAAAAATATTATCAATTAGTGCAATTGACACTGCAAAACCTCGTTGTTATCATAACTAAGTGTTAGCAGTAACTAACATATAAGGGCAAACGTAAGGCAAGCACGAGTGTTGACTTGTGTATCTTTAGTCAAACGCTAGCATGTGCCGGCCTTAAACATGTAAATACAACGTGGAGGAGCAGAAAGTATGAAGAAAAAAGTATTAGCTATGACACTTGCTGTTATGACTTTTGCAATGGCAGGATGTGGAAATGTGGCGGAAGATGCAAACGCAGATAATGCTGCGTCTGTGGTTTCAAGCGGGGAGACAGCTGCGGAGGGCGCTTCTGATGAAAACGCTGCAGTAGAAAGTGCTTCGGTAGAAGCAACAATTGCAGAGGAGGAAGTGCCTCTTGCAGCAGCACTTGACCCAAATACAGAGTATGTCTTTGGAACAGCAACACTTACTTATGCTGAGTTTTATGCAGGGGATGTTTCAAGCACTGATTCTTATGATGCAGTTTCATCTGCAACAGCCAAGAAATATGAGATTTTCCCTAACATGAGCACAGACTTTGTGGATGAAACATCAAATGCTGAGGGTTACAACATTCTCGGAGTTAAGAATGTAAATGTGGCAGTACCTGCTGATCAGGCCGAGGAATTTGCTAAGATCAATGATTCTTTTGCCAAGGCAGAGGAAGAACCAGCGCAGTACAAGATTGTAAGCGTTGAAAATGGACGGGCACAGTACTCGGCAACAGTGTTTAACATTACAGATACAGTAACAGACGCAACAGCAGAGCTTCTCACAGGAACAAACTGGGGAGATTATCAGCTCAATGTTGTGGAAAACTCAACTAAGTACATCAGAAGTTCAAGAGAAGATGAGGATCTCCCAATCGGAACAGATATCCAGGGCGTTATCCTAGAGACAAAAGATGGGCTCAAGGTAGGTATGGAGCACCTTCAGAGCATTTGGGTAATGCCTTACGAAATTTCTTTTAACATCGAAGCAGACAATACTCACAACCAGAGAGTTAAGTTCGACAACCTTTCAGAGCTGTCCAAGCTTGAGGAAAAAGAGATAGTTTCAGTAACCTTCATCAATCAGAATGACGCTTATGTGTATAACTTTGATCCTGTTTATGTAAAGCCAGTTTACAGAGATGTGGAAGTTACAGGTGTCATAGATGAAAAAGAGGGAACTCTTACCCTGACTGGAGTGCCTGAGGGACTTGAAAATCCTCAGATTGAGGCAGTATATATCGTCGGAAAGGGACATGACAGTGTAAAGACAGATCTTTGCAGCGGAGCTCTTGAAGGCGAGACAGTAACAATCGACGGCGCAGCTTTATCAGAAGCAAAGAGTGCCCAGGCAGAGGAAGGCCGCTATAGCGTTGCAATTTCAAGCGATAACTACGCAAACATAGCTGTTACGGTGGAATAATGAAGTTTCTGATTTCCTTATGTCTAACTGTATTATTGGTGCAGATCTGCGGCGACAGACTTAGGAAAAAGCCGCTCCCATACTATGTGGGAGCGGTTATTTTAGCGGCTGCAGCAATAATTGTCCAGTTTATGCCAGGAGATATTTTTTCTGAAAATATAGCCCTAAAAACCGTTAAGGCCGTGCTGGCTTACATTTCAGGGGGCGCCATGGTTGGGGCTTTATTTACTCTTGTCATGTTCGCGGGAGCCTTTGTGCAGGGAAGCGCGCTGGCTAAAAAGTTTATGCCGGTAAGAGCGCAGCTCTCAATTTTGGGCGGCATTCTGGCTATAGGGCACGGAATTGCCCTGGGGCAGAGCTTTATAAAGAGACTAAATTTTACTGCAGAATTTGTGATATCTCTTTTGCTGCTCCTTGTGATGGCGCCTCTATTTGTGACCTCATTTACCTTTATCAGGAAAAAGATGAATCCAAAGTCCTGGAAAAAGCTCCAGCGCCTTGCATATCTCTTTTATCTTCTGACCTTTATCCACATTTTGGCCTTTGAAATGCCCAAGGCTCTGCGCGGGGTTAAGGGCTATGCACTTAACGTATTCGTCTATTTTGTGGTTTTTGTGAGCTATCTCTTTTGCAGGATTTTCAGAGCTGTCTATAAGAATGCAAAAGAAAAAATGTTAAGAGCCCAGGTGATTTCTGTGGCGGCGGTGCTGCTGATTGCTGCGGCCGGGAGTTTTGCTGTAGCGGCAAATAATGCTAGAAATAACAAATCAGAGGATTATGTGGATAATAGTGGGAACTTACCGGCAGTAATTGTGGATAACGAGGCTGATGGCGGGAATTCTCATGGTAATGATGGGAAATATCCAGAGGTTGCCGGCGCCAGAAGAACAAGTGAAAACGAAGATGCAGGAGAAATATTGGCTTCTGGACCAAAAGAAGTTGAAGTTGAGTCTTCAGAAAGTTATCATTATATAGATGGAACCTATTACGGTGAGGGAATGGGGAATAATGGCAAGATTGGCGTTAATGTCACCATTGAAAGCGGCATGATATCTGCCATTGAGATAGTTAAGTTTCCGGATGACGCGGACTATTTTGATGTGGAAAAAGATGGTTCTAAGATGACACAGCAGATGATTGCAATTCAGAATGCTGAGGTTGATACTGTTTCCGGTGCGACCTACTCTTCTGAGGGACTTATTGATGCGGTGAGCGCGGCCCTTAAGGAGGCGGAGAGCGGAGATTCTGAGTGAAAACAGTTTGTAGAAGCTGATGAGCATTGATGATTCTGGGAAGAATTGCCTTCTTATAGTATCCTAGATAAATCAATAAGTAATGATCAACTCTGGCGAAAAATTATATCGAGGAACAGAAAAGAATTGTGGAAGAAAGTATATATGGGGTTTAGCTTTAAAAAGATAAGAAGGAATATAAGACATAAAGCAATGACTGGAATGGCGCTGATTTTATCAGTTGCCATTCTTTCTGGTTGCGGAAAAGGCGGCTTTCAGTTTCCAAAAGTTGTAGACGGCGGAGTAGTTGGTGAGGAGATAATGCACGTCAGCACTATATTTGCCATGGATACGGTTATGGATATTCAGGTGTATGGCGGTGAAGAAGCGGAAGGTCTTTTGGCAGATGCGGAGAATCAGATCCGCACTTTGGAAAAAAAGCTGTCTGTAACTGATGAAAACAGCGAAATTGCAGGGCTTAACGCAGCAGGATCAGCAAGGCTTTCTAATGAGCCAGCACAGATCATGAAGGAAGCTCTTAGATATTGCGATAGTACAGGCGGAGCTCTTGATATCACAATTTACCCAGTACTCAGGGCCTGGGGCTTTACTACTGGAGAGTATCAGGTGCCTGGAGATGAGGAAATTGCAGGACTCCTTGAAAATGTGGATTACAGAGGTGTGAAGCTTGAAGAAGTAGTCGCAGATGGCAGTGATGATCAGGAAGCAGGTAGCAATACAGAAGTAGACGCATCTACACTCTGCACAATTCCAGAGGGAATGCAGGTAGATCTTGGCAGTGTAACCAAGGGCTACACCAGCAGGAAACTGGCCCAATACTTCCGCGACAATGGCGTTACAAGCGCACTAATAAATCTTGGCGGAAATGTAGAGTGCGTGGGCAATAAGCCTAATGGCAGCAAGTGGAATGTGGCTGTAAAGAGCCCTTTTAAGGATAGTGATAGCGGAATCCTGGGTGTGATACAGGCTTCTGACGAGGCAATAATCACTTCCGGCGGATATGAGAGATATTTTGAGGAAAATGGTGAAACTTACTGGCACATCATAGATCCTTCAACTGGAAAACCAGCAAGCAACGGCCTTATCTCTGTTACTATTATTGGCAAGGATGGCCTTATGTGTGACGCCCTTTCCACAGCTCTTTTTGTAAAAGGGCGTGATGGGGCCATTGATTACTACCGCAAATATTCCGCTGCCAGCACAGATTCAAGCAGCGCAGCCAATGACAAAACAGAAAATGGCGCAGATGTTACGGGACATGAAAGCTCTTTTGACATGATCCTTGTGACTACTGAGGGTGATGTCTACATAACCCCAGGAGTTGCAGAGAGATTCTCGCTTTCTTCCGAGTATCATGATCTTTCGCTACATGTCCTGGATTAATATGTTTGAGTTCAAGATTTTGTATTTTTAGCAAATATGTCAGAACCCCTTCAGCCACTGATCATAGGCGGCTTTGTACTCGTCCATGTTCATGGAACTATTATATAGATGCATGTGCTTGTAGCGGCGCCTTGCTGCGCCGTAGGGGGCGAACTCACCTTCGAATTCGTTCAGGTTGCACATCTCGTAGCCATCACCATTCATTATGGAGATGGGGACGATTATCGCATTATTTATCAGGAACTTCTCCGCTTCTGCAAAGGCGATATAGCGCCGCTTCTGACTGTAGTTGATACTGCTGGCCTGCTGGATCATGGAATTCCACCTGGCATTTAAAAAAGAAATCTTTGTATCACTACATCTATTCCAAAAAGTATATTCATAGTCATCAGTAAAGGGCTCAGCCCAGGTCAAAGGATCTGAGAAGTTGGCGCCCCATCTGCATTTGGTGAAGGCATACTTGCCACTTTCAATTACAGAAGTGGTAAAGCCAGTGTAATTGCCGGCTTCCACAACTACATCTAAAAAATTTCTACCAAGAGCCGCTTCAATCATGAGCTCTGCCTTATATGCCTCTTTTACCCAGCCCTCAACGGAAGGGTCATAGGGCATCAGAATCTTGATGGGGTATTTGACACCTTCCTCGTCAAGCTCAGCTTTGGCAAGTTTTCTGAAGTACTTGGCCTGAGCGATGCTGTAGCTGTCTCTTCCTGAAATTGCGTTAAGGGCAGGGAGCTGAGTATAGTCCTGGCCCTCTATCCACAGGGATCTTGGGGGAGTGATGGTGTTACTTATAAGAGAAGCAGGGTCTTCCGGCTCGTAGATAGACAACAGGGAAACTCTGTACAAAGAAGCCATGACTGCTTTTCTGAAATTCTCGTTAACTACAGCTTTTTTCCAGTTTTCTGGGTCATATTTCTCATCGAACTGCGGATCGAAGTTAAAGGCATAGAAGTAGGTAAAAGAACTATCTGGTCTGGAACGATGGATATGCTTGGAAATTTCCGGGTCTTCCAGGGATTTAACAAGCTGATCATATGGAATTATGGCCCTATCTATGCTGCCTTCAAGGAACATTTCAACAGAAACATCGGAAGCATCATAGTCGTAATAGTTTTCAACCCTGTCAATATAGACATTTTCTTTATCCCAGTAGGATGGATTTTTTACAAGAATTTGCTTTTCAAAGGGCTGAAAATAGTGAAGTATAAAGGCTCCACAGTATAGAAGATTTTTATGGTCTTTGGCAAACATAGGACCAACTTTTTTGAGGTAGGATCTGGAAACCGGAAGAAAGGCAGAATAGGACAGCATGCTTAAAAAAAACGGGCAAGAGTCCTTGAGCGTGTAGATAATTGTCTTTTCATCGGGAGCTTCAACTGTAAAATCAATGGGCTTGGCAAGGTCATTGTCATCAGCGTATTCGGCGGCACAGAGCCAATCATCTGAGGTTACTTCATCGTAGTAATTACCATTATGGTCAACCCATTTGAGGTTATCTCTCAAGTGAAAGGTCCACTGAGTCATGGCACTATTGGAATCCCAGCTTTTGGCGAGGCCGGGAACTATTTTACCATAACAGTCATAGTCGATAAGGCAGTCAATGACATTTGAGCAGATAACGTTGTCCACAAGTGCGTTTGTGGACAGGTAGTTGAGGCTCATGGTTTCAGAAGAATAAAGAGTTTTATAGACTGCAGCGTCCTCTTTGTAGTATTCATCAAGGTTGTGATTTTCAATATCAGGGAGCTTATAGAAACTACAGCCGCTGTTAAGGAGCATAAGGGCGCAAAGACATATGGAAAGAAGCTTGTTTGTCTTTTTCATCCCCTCATCTCCTTTCCGATAGATTCGTAGTATTTGCGTTTATTTTCGTACATCTCGGCTTCAGCGTTTTTGATGACAGTTAGGAGCTTTTTGTCAGGTGTAGCCATGGCAAGGCCGCTGGCTACGTGGTAGTTGTTATCTTCAATTGCCTGGATCACCTTGGCAAGGTCCTTACGAACAAGGCTTTCGTCCCGCTCATATCTAAAGGCCACGAATTCATCGCCGCCAATCCTGTAGGTGTTGTTCTCGCCAAATTCAGAAGAGATGAGGGTTGCGATAGTCTTTAGCATATTGTCACCCGCAACGTGGCCCTGAGTGTTATTAAGTTCGTGTAGACCGTTGACATCAAAATATATACAGGCCAGACCGTCTGTGCCCTGCTGAAGATGGGAGCAGAAGTATTCATAGCGGTTTCTGTTCTGAAGGCCAGTTAGAGCGTCCATATTGGCACGTCTTTCGATACCTACAAGGGAACCGGTTGTGATGTGGATTATGTAGAGGAAATAGATGACAAGTCCGATGCCCGCAACCAACAAGAAAATATACAGATAGGTGTGGATTGGCCGAACCTGGGCGTAAACACTCTCTGAGGGTACGCTTACAAGCATTTCCCACTCAGCAATGTCCATTGGAAGGAAGCAATAGTAAGTGGTAGTGCCGGTTGTACTATCGGTGCCTACAGCATAGCCGCTACTGCCGTTTCTGATGGCTTCGGTAAAAGAGCCACCTACACTTAGCGAATTAAGGTTAAAGCTGGCTTCCTCTATGGTCTGAAGCTGACGACCGGCGCCGTCAATAAGGAACATGCCAGTATTTCTTTCTATAACTGATACTGTTGCACTACCATCATAAATATTGGGAACCCAGGCACTTAGAATATCCTCGGGAGTAACTGTTCCATAGATAAAAGCGATTGTTTCACCTTTTCTTCTGATGGGCACAAAGGTTCTTATGTCATAGACATCAGGAGTATCAAGATCTTTCTGAAGAGTTGATATATGCTCGCCTTTTTGTTTTATCTTTTCGAAATCCAGAACACCTGTGGCATCAAGGTCATTTCCGAATATTCTGATAATAGTATTGTCATCAGTGAGGATTGCAATATCTGAAATAGAAGATGTGACCTTGCTTATGGTCAGATAGGAATTAGTTTTAAAGGATGACAGGGAATCCTGGGAGGAGGAAATAATCCTTGCGGTCATTCGCAACATATTTCTGCTCGCACGAAATTCACCCTCGATAGATTCGATGGTTTCTTCTGTGGCATTTTTAAGTTTCAGATAACTCTGCTCCCTTGTGTAAGACCTGATATTGAAAACTAAAAATAAAGAACCGATTATAGCTGCTATTATCAGGACTATGGTAGCAATAAGGCTTCGAGTTCTAAATCTTTCCTGCGCTTTATTCCACATATGCAAAAAACTCCGAGAGAATACTTCCCATGTCCATACATATACACAGTAATTATAGCATTTATGCGGCGTCCAATTATGAAAACTAGCGAAAATAAATATGTAAATTTACGAAATTATGAAGCTGCCGCGGTGTATGATTGTCTACAATATGATTGTATACACTAGCTTGCGGCAAAGGTCTATGATATACTTCTCATAATGATATTCGAATTGTAATTGTGGATGAGTCAGTGATCTAGGGGTATTTTCACAATTCCATATCATAAAAAAATATATTGGGGAAAATCATGAAAAACAAATCCATCTTAAACAACAAATTATTCTTATACATGACTGAGTTTTTTGCAGGAATGTCCGTAATGGCTGTAGAGCTTGGCGCCAGCAGACTTCTTGCGCCCTATTTTAGTTCATCGCAGATTGTGTGGACCATCATAATTGGAACTATCATGATTGCTATGGCTCTTGGAAACATCTATGGCGGTAGGGCAGCCGACAAAAACCCAGATCCGGGAAGGCTTTATGGAAGGATCATTGTTGCAGCTCTTTGGATCGCAGCAATTCCAGTTCTTGGCAAATACATAATTCTGGGGATTTCAGCAGTTTTGATCTTTGCAGTTAATAGTAACTTCCTTGTTATTGCTGCTTTTGCGGCTTGTATGATAGTGTTCGTTTTTCCGTTATTTCTTTTGGGAACGGTAACACCAAGCCTTGCCAAGTACACAACAGACTCCCTTGAGGACAACGGCAAGATTATTGGAACTCTCGGCGCTTTCAATACGATCGGAAGCATCATTGGAACCTTCGTTCCAACCTTTGTCACGATCCCTGCAGTGGGTACCGCAGCTACGTTTCTTATCTTTTCTGGAATTCTCCTGGCGCTGGCAATTCTTTATTTTGTTAGCTCTGGAAAAAAGAAGGTGGTTTCAAGCCTTCTGATATTCGCTCTCTGCGTAGTTTTCGGTCACAGCTCCAGCTTTGCTTTTTGGGAAAAAGACCTGACTTTCGAGGGAGAATCTGTTTACAACTATCTTCAGGTGAAGGAAACTGACAATTCCGTAATTCTGTCCACCAATGTGCTCTTTGGCGTTCAGTCCATACTTGTTAAGAACGGCCAGTTAACTGGCATGTACTACGACTACGCCATGGCAGCCCCATATATGACTGGGGTAAAAGAAAAAGAGTCTCAAGGTCAGAAGCTAAACGTCCTGATCCTTGGCATGGGCTCTGGAACCTACGCAATTCAGCTTAGCCGCTATTTTGACAATGTTGAAGTTGAGGGCGTTGAGATTGATGATAAGATAACTGACCTTGCTCACAAGTATTTTGAACTTCCCAAGGAAACAAAGGTTACAACCTATGACGGAAGAGCATATCTTGCAGCTATAGACGGCAAGTATGATGTGATCATGGTGGATGCATATCAGGACATTACTATTCCCTTTCAGATGTCTTCCGTAGAGTTTTTTACCATGGTTAAAGAACACCTTACTGATGACGGCGTAATGGTGGTCAACATGAATCTCTACAGTGATGAACTTGCGGCAGATGCTGGAGTAAATGCTGGCAATGATGCTCCTTCCATCAACACTTATCTTGCAGATACTATCGCATCAGTCTTTGATAACACCGTAGTTGTGGATGTTCCCTATTCAACAAATAAAGAGCTCTTTGCCACAAATAACGGCGCTTTTATGGATACTCTTTTAACAAATATCGAACTTGAAGAAAATGAGACACTTAGGGCTATGATGACAAGAGCCCATGACACTGCAATTTCCTACAACGGAACAGGCCACATCATGACTGATGACAAGGCTCCGGTAGAGCTTCTGGGCATGAGACAGATCGACCTTATTATCAAGGACGAAGTCAGCTACTACAAGGAAATCTACAATACTCAGGGAATACAGGGACTTTTGAAGCTGTTGTAAATGTTTTTTTTGATTGCGGATTCGCATGAAATATAGTAAGCTAGTAATAGTTTTGCAATTACTAAAATATTAAACTTTAATGTAAAATATAATTATACAACGCAAAAGGAGAGGGCAACATGTTTAAACTGAGCATTAATCCCAAGAGCCACAAGGGTCACATCAACCCTGAGCTCCAGGGACATTTTGCAGAGCACCTTGGAAGGGGAATCTATGAGGGACTCTATGTCAAGGAAGATGCAGGCATCGAGAATGTAAACGGCATGAGGAAGGACGTAATTGAGGCGCTTAAAGAGCTTCAGGTACCGGTCCTCAGATGGCCAGGCGGATGCTTTGCAGATGAGTATCACTGGAAAGATGGTATTGGTCCCAAGGAAGGTCGTAAGAAGATGATCAACACTCACTGGGGCGGAGTTGTTGAGGATAACAGCTTCGGAACACATGAGTTTATGGAGCTTTGCGACCAGATCTCTTGCAAGAATTATGTAAACGGTAATCTTGGAAGTGGTACAGTTCAGGAGATGTCAGAGTGGGTTGAATACATGACATTTGATGGAGTATCTCCAATGGCTGACCTTCGTAAGAAGAACGGACATGAGAAGCCTTGGAAGGTTGACTACTTTGGAGTAGGTAATGAGAACTGGGGCTGCGGCGGCAATATGCTTCCTGATATGTATGCTAATCTTTATCGCAGATATCAGACTTATGTTCGCGATTACAAGCAGGATGAGCATGTAAATAAGGTATGCTGCGGCGCTAACGCTGAGGACTTTACATGGACTGAGGAAGTTATGAAGACTTGCTTTAAGGCACCTGTTCACCTTCACGGTTTCATGGATGGACTCTCACTTCACTACTACACAGTTCCTGGAACATGGGAACACAAGGGAAGTGCTACAGACTTCGATGAAAAAGAATATTACAAGACCCTTAAGAAGACTCTTTTCATGGAGACTCTTATTAAAGGCCATGCTGCTATCATGGATAGATACGACAAGGATCACAAGGTTGGCATGGTAATTGACGAGTGGGGTACATGGTATGATGTAGAGCCAGGAACCAATCCAGGATTCCTCTATCAGCAGAACACTATCAGAGATGCTCTTGTAGCAGGTATTAACCTTAACCTCTTCAACAAGCACTGCGACAGAGTCAAGATGGCCAACATTGCGCAGATGATCAACGTACTTCAGTCCGTAATCCTCACAGATGGCCAGAAGATGATCAAGACTCCAACCTACCATGTGTTCAACATGTACAAGTACCACCAGAACGCTGAGCTTCTTGATAGCTTTATTGAGACACAGGAAATTGGACTTGAGGATGAGTACAAGGTTCCAAACCTGACAGAATCTGTATCACTTGGCACAGACGGCAAGATCCATGTGACAATCACAAACCTCTCCTGCAGCGAGAGTTACGAGATCGAGGCAGCAGTTGCAGATACTGAGGTAAAAGAAATCTCTGGTCAGGTAGTTGGCGGCGAGATGCACCTTCACAACACCTTCGAGGAACCTGAAAACGTTGTAGCAAAGGCCTTCGATGCTGTGGAAAACCTTGGAAGCGGCAAGCTTAAATTCACAATTCCAGCAAGCAGTGTTATCCACCTTGCACTTAGCATTTGAGCTATAGACTTGTAAGATAGAAATATATGATACCCCCAGTTCCTATAGAAATTATAGGAATTGGGGGTGTTTGAGTCTAATGGTATATGAAAACTAATCTAATATGAATCTAATATGAAACTTGTTTTTCCTGATGAAAAAACGGAATCTATTGTATAATGTAAGTAGATAAATGAGATACATGCAACTGGTTGAATGGTATACATTTTTGTGACTTCAAATAGAAACCCGCACTAGCTACGGGTTTCGTAAGAAAATGATACAAGAGGAATGCATGGAAAAAAGAGAAAACCCCATAAATAACATTATTGAGCACATCCCTGATCTTGATATGCTGGGAAGAATAAGAGTGCTTTTTAGATGGCTGTTCTTTGGAGGACTCACAGGACTACTTGTGGGACTTATAGGAACGGCCTTTTATTATGCCATTTCCTGGGCTACAGAAGTTAGAGTGGGGCATGATCATATAATCGCAGTCTTGCCACTTGCGGGACTTTTCATAGTTTTTTTGTACAGACTCTGTAAAGACTACGAGGATAAGGGGACGAACCTTGTTATCAAGTCAATCCAGGAGGGGGATAACCTTCCTGTGACTAAGGCACCTCTCATTTTTATCTCAACTACATTGACTCATCTGTTTGGAGGATCCACAGGGCGTGAAAGCGCAGCACTTCAGATGGGAGGAAGCCTTGGCTACAACCTTGGACGGCTCTTTAGACTAAAGGACGGAAATATCAAGATCATAACCATGTGCGGCATGAGCGCAGCGTTCTCAGCTCTTTTTGGAACACCGATGACGGCGGCCTTTATGGCTATGGAAATAGAAAACGTAGGAATAATGTACTATTCAGCCCTGGTGCCTTGTGTAATATCAGCTCTTGTGGCTACTGGCATTTCAAGATATTTGGGTGTTTCCGCAGAAGTTTTTACTGTGAATGTTGTTCCGGAATTTAGCCTTTATAATGCGGTGTTTACTGGAATTCTTGGAATTTTGTGCGCGGTTGTCAGTGTTGTCTTTTGCCAGACCTTGAAATTTGCAGGAAGAAATTATAAGAAGTTCTTGCCAAACCCTTATCTTAGAGTGTTTGTGGGAGGCTGCATCGTTGCGGGTCTGACCTTTCTGTCAGGAGTAAGATACTTTAACGGTGCAGGCATTGACGTTATTGAGATGGCAATAAAAGGAGAAGCCCCTTTTTATGCCTTTCTTTTAAAGATAGTATTCACAGCCCTTACTCTTGGTGCGGGTTACAAGGGTGGCGAGATTGTGCCGGCCCTTTATATTGGGGCAACCTTTGGGTGCCTGTATTCACAGATTCTTGGATTTGACCCCGCGCTGTGTGCAGCAATCGGTATGGGAGCGTTGTTCTGCGGAGTTACCAATTGCCCGATCTCATCGCTTTTTATCTGCTTTGAACTATTTGGATTTAAGGGAATGCCGTATTATCTTTTGGCGGTAGCGCTTAGTTATACCTTTTCTGGCTATTCAAGCCTTTATAGCAGCCAGAAGATTGCTTATTCCAAGTTCCACAATAAGTACGTAAATCGCCAGACAAGGTAATTACAAAAATCAAGGAGCGGCATCGAATATCCACTGATAATCGTGCCGCTCCTTCTATATAATTGCCATCCTACCTTTCAAAGTTAAGCGAATAGATCCAGCCTGCTTCCGGCTGTATCATATCCATATCCTGACTGATCCTGTGAATAGCCTACTGTCATGCCCTGGAATCTGTTTGCCACTTCATTGTACATTCTGCTTGTTTCCTGAGATTTCTGAACCATGCCAATAGCAAGCTTCATAGGATCTTCATTGTCGGAATCATCGCCAATTAGCTGAGCATTGGGATATCCAACAGGATTAACATTTGGAATAACTCCCTGAGCTGCGTGCTGAACGAATGCATCTGAAACTTCGGATTCGTTCTTGACTGCCAAGTTCATAGGCTGCACATAGCTCATGCCATAAGCGTTTCCAAGAGAACCTATAGATATTGCCATTTAATCTCCCTTTCATAAACTTGTCGGGACATATGCGGAAGAAAGATGTCTTTTCCCAACATCATAACGCCCATAAAGTTCTGTATATATCGTACATTACAGGCCACCAATATGCAATTATCCGCAGGAAAACAAAGCATAAACTTTCAAAATTAAATTATTAAATTTCGTTAAAAAGTATGATATTATAATAAAGAGGGAGTTTTCTGACCTTCGAACAAGTTCTTTTGACTATAAAACTTCAATTGTAAAAGTACAAGATAACACACGGCTTTAGGTTATCCAATGTACGGGAAAGGGGTAAAAACAGATGGGAAACAGCCAGCTGCAGTATTCTCCGTTCAGACCCAATTTGAAGACAGCCGAAGTATTTGCTTGGGGAGATCCGGAGTACAACTTATTTGATCAGTTGATCGAGAAATATGAGGAGTGCCATCCTGAGTATTGCTCGCTCTCTTCTTACGAAAAAATGGTTATTGAGGAGCAGATCCATCATGAAGCTATTGGACTTACACCTCTTAACCTTATAAAGAATTTCGTTGAAGATCCTCAGTTTGATGAGTTTAGATCAGTGGATTTTTTATGAGCATGGACGCTATCCCTTTTTACTGGGGATACAGCAAGCAATAGATAAGATGTGCACTTATATGCGCACATAGAATTAAATATAATAGAGAAATAGAGACTCCCTGTAACCGTGGTGGCTACAGGGAGTTTTTTGACCGCTATGGATGCGCACCTCGCGGAGATGAAGTTTATTGCTTCGCAATACCGCTCGGGCGCGAAAG
>JAEEGL015369644.1_pt1 | contig 28953 bp, 28 predicted proteins | sample 9134231 | NCBI WGS metagenome assembly JAEEGL01 (sample SAMN16246548, study PRJNA631951) | gut metagenome | biome: gut microbiome; feature: rumen; material: fiber-attached | host: Bos | place: Iran: Karaj | collected 2018-10 | reverse complement strand
GGTATAAGATTTATTATAAGAAATGGTGTAATTGTAACAGAAGACCATTTTGAATCTGGCGACGTAAAATATTCGTTTTATTATCCAAAGCCAGAATGGGCGCTAAATTTTTCTGAATCTAGTAGTGGCGAACCTGGAATTATAACACAGCAATTGAATGGGAATCCATGGTCAGCTGGAATGATAAATGGGAATGCCCACATTTGTGGTAGATATCCAATACAAGGATATTTTACAGGTACAATTACTGAAGAGCCACTTGTATTTGTAAGTAAAATAAAAAATTTGGAAACAAATCAAAAATATGATATATTAGGTATCGAACTTGGTATAGATGGTTATGCTAAATATGGGGAAAATAATTTTGGGAGAGGTCATAGTAATTATTCAATGCCACAAATAGAAAAGCGGCATGATACACAAAATTCAAGTTTCGGTATATCGGCAAATAGTTATATGGATATTGTTTTGAGTTATGCGTATTTTACAGAAAAAACAGAAGAAATAACATCACACAAACAGCAAGAAGCTTTCTATATATCCATAAGAACAGATAGTGATGATGATGCATTTGATGTAAAGATTGATTGGGATTCTGGAACCAATGTAAACATCATAAAAGCAACAGGTTTATTTAGCGATTCATATATTGGATATTTATCAAGCGATAACTATTGGAAAACTTTACGTGTTATTGTACATAATAATACAAATGACTATAAAAATTGTATGTATACAGTAACAAGGCTCGGTGGTAATAATGATGTTTCTGTTTGGCCACAATCCCATTTAGATGAACAATATATTAAAGTGCTTCCATGCCCAGAGGTTGGCTCAGAATTTTCAATAAAAGATTTTGGTACAATAAAGCAATATACTAAAGAAAGCACTGCTGAATACATAAATGGATATTTTTATAAAGCCACTGGAACTGTGGTAACGACACCAGAAAGCATAACAACTACTGTATTGAACTATCCAGGTGAGGCTACAGTTACTATAGATACCACCAACTGGATAGCCGCATTACAAACAACTTACGGTTGGAGTAAGCAAGATATTCTATATTGGCTTAATAATTATCGTTTCAATGAATGGAATTTGAACTACGATGCTGACAATGGTAGTATAACAAGAATGTACTTGCCGTGGTATGGTGACGCCACAGAAACTTCAGTGTTACAGTGGGTAAGCGTTACTTATACTGGTTCAGAAGAAGGTACTTTTGATATCTTATTTAATGAAACCTATACTGCCGAATACACTGAAATCCAGAATCCGCACTGGGAACAAGTAAATGTACAGCCATCCTCTGGTGGTGATGATCCAAATATTATTCCACCTATTGTTGAAGCTAATTATAGTTGGGGTATTGATCGAGGCGAAGCTAGTTGGATTGTAGTAAAGACAGCGAGAGAACAACCTGAAGTTGGTGATTACTTGTATCATGGGACGTCAGGCAAACCAATTCAAGGTATTACGACTGTAGAAGGTGAACTTTTTGTTCCATATCCTGGTTGGCTGCGTGTTGAAAGCTATGATCCAAATGAAGATGCAATAACAATATCTGCAAATGGTGTAATAGTTCGTGATATTTATAGCTTGGATCCAATAAAGATACATAGAGCACAATAAAAAGTTGTTATATTATAGGACTCGGATAATTTTCTGAGTTCTATAATATGCAAAAACGGAGTAAAAAAGATGCAAACAAGAACCACTTATAAAGGTACTTTGAAAGGTGTACACGGTATTTGGTGTGGATTTAAACCAAAGGGTGTAAAAGTTGAAGAAGAGGTTATCGTTTATTATCCAGAAGAAGGTAAAGTTTTCAAAAAAGGTGATGTAACTTCTGAATATGTTATTTTGGCTGAGGGTGAAAAGATTGAAGACTACGAAGAAGTAGATGCTCCAGCAAAAGAAGAAAGCACACCTGTAGAAGAATAATTACTATTTTATACTACTAGAAACAAGCGTAGCAGGGATTTGGTTATGACTATTGCAGGACAAGACATTTTGACACTAATTGTTGTTGCGCTAATTTCTTTTTTGGCGGGTGCCGTAAAGACTATTCTTGCCTATACTAGAGACAAAGTTTTTCCAAAGAAGTTAGATTTTTTAGTAAACATAATTTTATCATTCTTTGTTGGTATATTAGCGGGATTTGTCTGCACGTACTTCAACATTGTGGATGGAATGTTGTATATTATCGTTGCATTTGCTGCATTATCCGCTGAAAGACTTTTATCTGCCATTCCTACTATATTTGTCAAAAAAGTTGAAGATGTGGTAGGGGTAAAACCAACGCAGGAAGACTATGAACAAGATCCTGCAAACAAAAAGTGAAAGCCATGAAACCAGAATGTAAACAAAGAATAGTATGTTGTGTATGTATGCTTACGTCTATTCTGACAGGCGCCGGTGTGGGATTGTTCCTAGACTGGTTATTCTTACCAAGAAGTATTGTTTGTGGATCAGTCGCTATTGTATCAACGATTATAGAACATTATTTGACAATACATCAAGACAAATTAGTGAAGCTGTTGAATAATATTGAAGAAGGCTTTGAAAATGAAAATCAGTAAAAAGAACAAGAAAAGACTGATTCAGGGCATATTCTTGATTCCATTCATTACTTGTTTGGCTACCATTATTTGTATAAAACATTTTGTTGATTATGATTTATCAAACGTATGCGGCACAGCTGACACAAGAAGAGTTTTCATTGTTGTGGCTATGGTTTTATTTGTTAATGTATTAGCTTCTTTTGCTTCTTTGATGTCATATTGGTGTTTGGAAAATAAAGTAGATAGCATTTTGAGGAAGGAAAGGAAGAAACACCGTGCGAGAAAAAATTAACTATAATATGCTTGAAGAAAAGTTTATAGCTTTCTTCAAAAAAGAGTTTGAAAGAAATATCACAATAGAACAACTTGAACTAACTCCAGCTTATTTTGGTTTAGATTCGCTTGATGCTGTTGAAATGTTACTCTGGGCAGAAGAAAAGTTTGGTATCAAAACAACCCCAGAGGACTATTCAGAAAACCAAACTTTCTTAGAATTTTTAGACTTAGTTTATAAAAGAATTCCTAAAAGTAAAAAATATTAGGCCCAGAATCAAATCTGATTCTTTATAAATTCGTGTATGACTAAATCCATGTCTGTTTTGTTTCATTGTTCATCCTTTGCTTCATAACAAGGTATAAAGTTCTCACAATGAATCACAATAAATTTTCTGTGCGTATCAAATATTGGCCTATAAAATTCAATTATTTTATTCTTTTCTTCCTCGTTTTGATAAAGTACACAATGATAATTTTTTGGATCTCCAGATTTCCAAAATCTTCCTGGGCGATCATAATAAATAAGTTTTTCATTGCGAGTTGGAGCATCATGTAAAAATGCAGCTCCTGAACCCATAAAAACCCCAGGTGCACTCCAAATATTTGTTGATTGAAAAACAAGCGCATTTGGTTGCCCATTATAAATTGGATAATTTGTTATTGGGTTTTTGCATTTTGGATAATTCGATTTCCATTCTTCATATCCATCACCAAAATATTCTTTTTCTAAGTTTGCACCATTATTGCATTCTTTATCTAACACAACAAAGATTGAAATTTGTGTAGATGGTAATTTAAAGTCTTTTCTGAAGTCATCTGACCATATTTCTTTTGATATGTATTTAGAAACAATGCATTTATTATTGTGGTATGGTTGATTTGGAACAATGCAGACACCTTTTAGTCTATTTTTTGTGCACTCTTCTAAAACTTTTTTATGAAAACCGTTCTTATATGCAGGATTGGTAATAAAGTATTTAAATAGTCTCAAATCAAGCGAAAAAAAGTCCATACAGTAGAATTCTATTCCTAGCTTAGTACTTTCCCCAGTGTCTTCTAAATCGATTCCTACGATGTTTTCTTTGGGTATTCCGGCCCTTATTAATGCTTTTGTCAATTCACATTTTCCGATGCCGATATCCAATATTCTTGAAGTTCCATCATAAATCTTGACAAATTCTTGGGCCATAATATCTGCTATATGATCTGGGGTAGAAAAGTAATGGTTTTTGTTTTCTGCGTTTTGTTTTATTTTATTACCGTCTTTATCAAACTTTATCATACTCATTTCAGTCTTTCCTTTACTTTTTCAATTTCAATAAGTCTTCAGCCTTTCTGACCACCACTTCGCCATTTCTGGTCAATAAATAGAACTCATCTTCAAGTTTGGTTCCTTGTTCAAATGTTGCTTTTTTTGTGTATTCGTCTAAGATAAATGCCCGCTTCAAATTATTAGCACAGTATGAATTAACAGTTTCTTGGATTCTTTCGACCAATCCATTGATTCTGCCGTTTTCAACTTCTTTTTGGCTCCAGACTTTATTGTTCACACCCCAATCGGCCACCATGTGTTCAATTGATTTATTGAAGGTTGGTGTCTGTAGTGTTTTATAATCTTCGCCAGTGATAAACCGCAGGACATTGTTGTTATATTGTTTTATGAATTCCATGCGTTCTTCTTCAGATTCGAACAGCTTATTGATTTCCAACCATTTGTATAAGACGATATCAATAGGCATACCTTCATAGGCTTCTGGCTCTTCCACATTTGTTACAACTTGAAAGACTTTGGACTGTTGCACAAATACGAATGGGGATTGTTCATTTTTATTTACCGTCAACAAGCCAAGGAATGGAAGTTTCGAGGCTTCACATCTTTCTTCCATAATTTGTGTTTGAAATGCGTCACCTTTATCACCTGTGGGTTTTCTATAATTTTTGTCTTCGCAAAACAGCCAAAATCGATTTGGTTGAATCATCTCAGAATCAACATCAATCCAACCTAATGTCATATAGTCTGTTCGCATAAATCTTTTCCATATTGCCTGTGAATTTTTGAAGATATTATTTTGATGAAATCGCATAATAACCAATTCTCCTTTTACTTTTGATTATTATAAGATTTTTTACATAAGATTGGAATAATTTAATTTCTATTAATCAATAAAAAGTCCGGTCATTTATTTTCTCCCCTAACTTATCTTATCATATATTTTGTAGTGGGATTGGACATGACCGGAAGGACCATATTATCTAGAACTATTGTTGGGATAATTTTTGTTTTCTTTTGTATATTTAATCTAAAACCGCCCCCTCGTAAAAGAGAAGGCGGAATACTACCTTTTTTTATTTTTCTACTGCTTTTTACAATAAAATTGATGACCACTTATTTCTTTCACCATATCCATATTATAACTCCATGATGGTTTTTTGAATGCTGTTCCATCGAAGTGAGTTACACATGTTGGCAGTACCCTTTTTCTTGGATACTTTTCAATCTCGTAGATGTGCTCATAAACCATTTTTGTTAGTTCATACACTTTCTTAGGGTGTTTGTATATTGATTTATAGCCCCCGTTTCCATTTAGATACGAGAATTGTTTATTTTGATGTACGACTTCACAGAATGTGTTAGGGAAATCCTTAGATTCAGCCCTATTCAAGATGACTTCGATGATTGCCTTTTGTCCCTCTACTGGTTCTCCAATGGCTTCACCTGCAATAGCGTCAACGATACATTCTATATTTTGTGAACCATATCTGTCATCAAGTTTTGCATCAAATTTATTTATTCCTATTGTACTGATGCAAAATGTATTTACGATTATAGCAAGTAGTGTAGCTAATAGTAAATTGTATAATCTCCGAGGAACGAAGGTTATACCATAGATTTTTGCTGTATTCATAATTTATATCTCTATCAAAGCTTTTGTGTTATCTATTAAAGGATTAGTGATGCTATACGATCTTTACAGACCCTTACATCACCACAAAAAATCTTTGATATTGGGTAAATTATAATAAAATCAGAAAAGAGTCAAATTTAATGTTTGTACACCTCTACTGAATGTTAATCCTATCATAAAAAATAGAATCGATAAGACTATTAATAGAACTGTTTTAACGCAAATTAATTGAAAATATGGAAAGTCTATTGGGCGTAGGAGTTGAAGGTAATTGTTACGTATCCATTAGTCCCAGCACCAGATGTATTGGAAGAACCAGACCCAGCACCATAAGAAGCCGCACCACCAGCAGACCCGTTTCCAGACGCTCCGCCAGATCCCCCAGTTCCACCGGTTACAGATAAAGTCTTCCAAGATACTGTTGTGCTTGTTCCGGTTTGGTTATATTTTATACTAGCTGAACCCCCATTACCGCCTGCTGCTGTCCCAATCAGAGAATTATTTACAACAAGACTCGTAGATCCACCACCAGAGCCTGCAGCTAAGACTGGATTGTGATTATATTTAGCAGTTGTCCCAGCAGTTCCTGATTGATATCCAGATCCGGGCGTTCCGGCAGATCTAGAATCATAAGAAGAACGAGAACATGTTGAAGAACCAGCTGCGCCTCCACCAATTACTCCAGTTACAGTATATTGTTGTCCTACAGGCACGTTTATGGTTGCTGTAAGTTTTTGGGCGTTTGTGCCGCTTGATTGAGAACGATCTTTAACAGTAAAAGCACTATCTGTTCTGCATGCCACAGAAGATCCAGAACCACCACCACCAGAATAAACAACACTATAATTTCCATCGGCCAATAATGTTGTGGAATAATTTCCTGGCGTAGAAGAATTGAATACGATTTGGCCTGGAGTGTATGGTCTATATCTTAGATTTACATTAACTGTTAGATTTGATGTTAGTGTAATAGAGTCGTTTACTGTTTCATAATCAGATCTACTAACTGTGTAAGTAATAGTTGTGCCGTAAGGAGCCGTACAAGTGTTCCCGCTTACTGTGCCTGTATTGAAAGAAACTGTAGCATCAGAAGGATATGGATTAATTGTAAGTGTGTAATTTTCTAGTGCTAATTGTATTGCTAGATTTTGATCGGAGCTTACCGTAACACTATTTTGTTGAGTCACATAACCAGTCTTTGAAACAGTATAATCAACAACAGTATCATGATCTACAACAATTGAATTACCAACTTGAGTAAATCCACTAGCAGTCAAAACAACAGACGCATTAGATGGTGTTGGCGTAATGGTGAATGTGTGTTGTTGAGTTATATTGACTAGTATTGGTGTTTCTGATGTTGCTGGTATTGTGTTAGTAACAGTAGCATAACCTGATTTAGAGACTTGATATGTTACATTGGTGCCATACGGAACTGTTATTGTGTTTCCGACTTGTGTATAACCTGTTGCTGTTAATACTACATTTGCGTCTGATGGATTTGGAGTAATAGTAAAAACAACATCTCTAATATAAACAAGATTATTGCCACGGTATATTTTATTGACAGGAGTGTCTCCATAAAATACTTTTTTTAGTGACGAAGATCCATAATAGAGTTGCATATAGTTTTATTATTCCACTACAAAATAAAAAGTATTTATGTCAGGATTCGCAGGTAGTGCACTTACGACTTGAAACATTGACACATCGGCTTTTGAATTCAATTCTTCTGTTGTTATACCCGCTGTATTCGCCATAGCAGTTTGAGAAAATTCACCGACATAGAAGTATAAATACATTTCTGAGGCAGGTGGTTGAACTGTGGTGCCATTACCATAGATTGCAGAAGAGCGTGAAGCATCGAAGGTATATCCAGATGGTCTAGCAGTTCCAGAAACACTAGCTTCAGCACCATCACTTACACCAGTACCTTGAACCGCACCACTTGCTGAATGCCCTACCCAATGTCCCAAATTGTCATTCCAATCACCAGTAATATTAGGTAATCCTGGTTCAACATAATCTCCGGGTGCATTTCTAAGGCCAGTAAAACCAAATTTTGTTCTCGGTAATTTGAATCTAGTGTTTGTTGTGTCTAAAATGTAAAACCATGCCACACCAGTACTATTATAAATTTCTTGTACTGCACTTTCTTGATCAGGCATGCAAATCTTGTGGCCATCTGGTGCGGTATAATATGTAATAGATGTGCCCGCTATGGTTTCAGTATGTTGTACGCCTAGATTTGCGGTTATTGTCATATCTCCGCTTACATCTCTAATATATGGGCCACCTTCTCCTGCTGGGGCGTTTAGAACATCTATTTCATTTCCTGACACTGTACTAATTACTTTCCACTGTCTACCTTGATCATCATAAGTCCAACCATCTACAGCGGGTGTTTCAGTTTTTGTATAGATTACCTTATTCAATGCTGTTGATGAAGCCCAAGCATATAAAGTCACATCATCTTCATATAAATCGTTGAACAAATGTAAATATGCCACTTGATAAATATTACCGCTTTGCCATGTAAAATTATCTGCACATAGCCATTTTGTATCGTTTATATTTCTATCAGACCATTTGAAATCTAATATTGTAAAACAGCTTTTTGCTTCATCTCCTTCATCATCAGTTATAAAGCAAATCCATGTTGGGTGTTCTGTTGCTACATTTTGTTCTTGATACTGTTGAAGCGTGCCAACCCAGTCATATAAAACAGGCGCAGAGACGTTTTGGGTGTTCTGATTTATTTTACCAACAGTTTGAATTTGATCATTTGCATTACTTACGATGGTAACGTTATCTTTTACAGAGCTTCCACCACCAGCGATAATATTTGTACCAACTCTTAATGTCATGTCTTACAACCTTTATTTAGATTCTTTCCAGGTTTCAAAATCTAATGGTTCCTTTTCCCACCAGTTTTCAGTATCGTTATAATCTTTCAAATAAATTCTGTATGCTTTGATGTCGTCTTTTTCTGCCTTAGTCATCTCGCTCCAAAGAAGAGGTTTTGACTGATACCAATCTACATATTTTTCAAAGTAACTATCACGAACAGCCAACATTCTTTCTTGTTTTTGAAGATCTGTTTCACCACTTTGAGGATATATTCTGAATTGACGTTCCATACCCTTTTCTGTTTCTATTGGTTCGATTTCTGTTATTTTTGCATTATGAGCATCACACCAATATTTTGCTTCTTCTGGATACATTCCTATAAAAGTTTGACCAATAAAGTATTCAGTATTCATTTTTTCTCCTTTTAGTATCCAACAGCAATAAAGTTATATTGATATCCGCCAGCAGCAACAGTCATCTTGAATCCTGTTGTTTCAAAACTATGGCAAGAACAACGATCTGAACCACCACTGTAATTCATTGTTGCTACTACTGAATAATTTGTTGATGAAAATGCTGTTGGTAGATTTACAAATTGACCGTTACTAGTTATCGCAGGAGTTATACCCCATTGAATAATAATTCCGTTACCGAGCTTTACATAACCATTTTTTGATTTTAGTATGCCAGTGGTTGTTATAATACTGTTTATAACATCAGATGCAGGTGCTTTTGCCCATGAATTTGTTCCATCGGTACTTACACTAACCGCACCAAGAATTGTACTTCCATCATTAGAGGTTACATACATATTGGTTTCATTGTCAGTACCCATCAAAATGTTTCTAAAGCCACCTGTTCGTGTGCCATCTGCTTTTTCTGTTTTTATGTCTGTCCAATCTGCCGTGGCACTTCTGCGAATCATTAGGGTATGACCGCCAGATGTAAATGTTTTGCGTCCACTAATATCTTCATCACTGTCTCTATGAACAACATTTGTGGATTTAGTGGAATCGTTTACCCAACCAACAGTCGCAATATTAAAGGCTGCGGTTGAAGATGTTGTTCCTGGCATAGGCGCAGTTGAACGTCCCGTGGAATCAACACCTAAAATATAATGATCATTTCCATTTATTGCTTGTAAACATATCCCATTACTATTATCTGGTTTTTTGACAGTATAGATTGCAGATAGTGTGACCCCGTTTTTATCAACATTTTTTATTACATTTGTATGTTGATTTTCGGTTGAAGGAGCTTGTGTATTATCTACTGTTTTAGACTTTGCAACAATAGCAACTTGTGAATCATTTTCTACAAAAGTTTTAGTACCAGTTATTGTTTCATTTTCTGAGATATGTACAACATCAGTCATATCTTCATTGTAGTCTATTTTTTTTACGTAATCGGATAAGTCTAAAGCACCTTGACCGTCTTTAATGTCATTTGTAATATAGCAGACCCATTCAGGATGTTGTTCTGCAATTTGTTGAGTTTGATATTCTTCGATAGTTCCAACCCAGTCGTATTTATCCAACAAAGCAGATTCAGCAGTATTTCTATTTTCTATAGATCTTGGCTGAATTTCGTATACAACATCATTTATTTGGATTTCTTGTACTTTATTTTCAATAGCCATTTCAGACTTTCCTTTTACACTAATCTAAGTTGAATTTTGTTACACACATGATCAATTTTTCATTTTCATCATCAGAAGACTCAAGTGCTTTGGCTATAATCTTTTCACCTTCTTTTGCGACTCTTCCAATGCCACGTGTCTCACTTAATGTTATAGGATCAAACTTATTTACTTTTCCAATTATTCTTACTGGCGTTTTTCCTGCTAAAGCTACTGGTAATGAGTTTTCTAATCCACTATCAAGCAAAAATCCTGGTTTATCTGAAATTACACCATTACATTTATCATCTGCTGCAGTTATATCTTGTTCACCACCAAATTTGATCAATGTACCAATTGGATATTTTTCATCTGTTTTATAGTTTTCAGCTAAGTCTGCCCAATTTGCTGTTGCAGCCTTACCATCAATTGTCTGCATAAATTTCCAAGTGGTTGAGCAGGTAACATTCCCATTTGCATCATTTATTGACATTGGTCTTAGTGAATTCCAAGTACCATACTGATCTCCACTTGCTGTCAACAAGAAGTATGTGTTAGTTCCATCATTTCTAACAATAAAGCCATAGTTGCCACCGATAGCTCTAAATTGTCCGTGTGATTCTTGGCCTAAACCAGTAACAATTACCTCTTGCTCGTGCTTTGTTTTGCTGCTAAATGTTTTTTCGCCGGTTACTGTTTCGGCTACACTATCTGCTTTTTGAACGAACTTATTATTTGATTCGGTTTTTGTATAAACGCTCAAACCACCTTCAACGTCATCAGTAATATAGCACATCCAATCGGGGTGATCTTGTTCTATATTTTGATTGACGTATTCTTGTTGTGTTCCAATCCAATCATAAACAAATGGGGTGCCTGAGTTAGACCCGTTACTATTTACACTAGCCTTACCATATAAATCATATATTTGACCACCAGCCTCTATCTCAGTAATAATATTATGTGTTGGCATTTAGATCCTCTCTTTTATGATAATATCAATCTCTTGTGTTCGGCATCATATATAAATTCATTATTCAAATTTGGTAGATCTTGCCATAAATGAACACCGTCACCTACTTTGATTAATCCACTGGTTGAGTCATAACCCAATTCACCAGATAACAAAACCAAATTAGAGGCCAACCATTCTTCCGTAGTTTTTATAACCTGTTTATGTCTAATATCTTGAACCTGTTGTGGCATCTAGTCCTCCATTATTCGAATAAGAACACGTTTACTTTTATAATGCTTTGTTCTGGAATTGCGGCGCATGAGAAAGTCAAATAATTTTCTTCTTGTTCTATACACATAATTCCGTTTTCTGCGTATGATTCTGTGTCGTCTGCATTTGGACATACAAACACAGCATTGTCATCAGTAACGCCTGGAACATATACTTTTTGTTTATTTTCTTCATCCCATAATGATTTTCTCAGGATGATGTGTTTGATATTTTCCTTCATCTCAGTGATTTGTTTTTGTACACTGTTGATGGCAGAAACAAGAGTTGTCTTGCTTGGTGTTATAAGATCTGCAACTCCGCCTTCTAAAGTTGATTGATAATAATTCAAAGCAATCCAAGGAGTAACACCATCCCCGATCTTTAATTTGAATAGTCCGCCACCTAAAACTTCTATGCATTGTTGACCATATGCTGGGACGGGATTTAAAGTTGTCCAGTTCGCTGTTGTATCGATTCTGGTTGTAATTGGTTTATATACTGTTGCCATTTAGAGATAACCTTTGATATTTGACGTATTAGTCTAGTTAGAACTTATCTCTATATAGAACTTGAGGAAGGGTAATATAAAAAAGGTTTTAGAATAATAGGTTACTGGGCCATTTTATCAACAATATCAAAAAATTTATGTACGTTTTCCAGCTCAATCACACCATTATTGTTCAAGGTTTTTCTTCTGGCTTTATAGTGTCTATTCATAACATTATTTACTTCAGAATCATTGAAATCTACAACCAGCGCAATGTTTTCTTTTCCTTCTTTCTTTCTTGATACACGCCCTGTTTGTTGAATGATCTTGATAGCACTTTGACCACCGGTAAATAATACACCTGCTTGGAACAATGAAATATCAACGCCTTCATCCATAACCTGAGACGCCAGAATAATGTTGTAATCTGAGTTTAGTGCTTCTTTGATATCGTCCGTGTTGCCTTTTCTGCTGTGTAATTTCAAGGCCGAGTCGTATTCATGTATTTTCTCTCCACCCTGTAAAAATAAACACTTCACGCCTTGTTTCGTTAATTCAGCCATTACCTTCAGCCCGTGATTCTTTACCTCTCTAAATAATACAAGAGTTTTTATGCCTTTTTTGTCCAGATATTTCACCATTTCTATACCAGCTTTGTTGCGAGCTTTGTTATAAACAATTGATCTTCTGTATTGGACAAAGAACGGTGTATCAGTTGGACACTCTATTGGATAAGCCTTGTAATTGATAAAATATGAGTAAGGCTGTGCGATATTGTTTCCTTCAATTGAGTCTTGTAACGAGAATTCAATAGCAGGCTCTCCCAATAATCCAATCAACGCCATATCGTCTGTGTTTTTATATGGATTTTTTGGGTTTTTATAAGGTGTTGCTGTGTATCCGACTAGATGTTGAAGGTTTGGTGTAAAGAACAATACCGAGAAGTGTGATGCAGACTGGAAATGAGCACATTCATCACAGATAATAACTTCTACGCCTTCCAAAAACTTCAAATATTCTTCATCACGCTGCTTTATTCTGTTATATGAAGTCTGGGATGATACAATTAATATTCTTTTAGATAGATCATCTGTGGACATGCTAATTTCTTCTTCTTTGATGCCCATACTAATAAATCTGTCATAAATCTGCTTCAAGATAAAGTTCTGGTTGTTCATTACCAAAGTCTTCTTACGCTTCCAAATCAAAGACAACAGCGTCATTGTGGATGTTTTACCAGAAGCGGTGGCACTCACAATCAAAGATGCGTATTCTGTAACTGAAGCAAGAACTAGATCAATCTGATAGTCTCTAATTTCAAATGACGGCAGAATCTTTTTTACTTTCTTGGCTTCTTCCAGTACATCTTCTTTTTTATAAATTTTTTGAAGTTGTCTCTTGCGTTCAACCTCTAGTCCTAGCTCTTTACTCAAATAATTACACAATCCCGTAGGAAATTTTATTGTTTCTATACCATTTATAATATTATGCGTGTACCAAAACCTAGATTCTTTCCAGGTTTTATTCTCAAAATCATAGTCGCTTCTGGTTAATAACCTCTTGGCGGCCATTATAACCTCTGCCGGTTCATTAGTAATATAGCTCCAAAGATGATCAAATCTGTATATCATAAATTATAGAATAGCATATTTAATCCATAAAACAAAACATTAATTTCTAAAACCTCTACCAAAGAAACACCATTTAAATACCCAAAACCCAGTTCTATAATTAGATAACTGGTTCCATAACATATAAATAAAATAAAGAAATCCTGATTATGACACAAGAAATAAGACATACCCAACGAAAGTATAGTAGAGACGAGGTATTGCGTGAAGGTGAAATTGCCTATCTGGACTCTGATACTATAAAGATCGGTGACGGGCAAACAAAATTCTCTTTATTGCCAACATTCTCTTCTAACTCTTCATCTGTTGATAATTATACGACTAAGGTGGATGGGTATAACAAATTACAAGCCGTTGGTACCACAAATAAAAACAATACTGATGTTGTCGGGCCTATTGTATATGATTGGGTCGGGTCAGTTGATGAATATACAGCACAAAATATCGGCAAAACTCATCCAGATTGGCTTTGCTTTATTACAGACGACCTTTCAGGTACAACAAGTAGTATGTACACAAAGGCCGAAATTGATGCTTTTTTGGCGGATAAGGCTGATGGTCAAGGCTCCGCAGTTATGGTGAACAATAGCTTTGGTGATCAGTACATTGAAGGTAATAAATATTTTCTAAACGGTAACTTAAAAGAAAAAAGTACCACAATAGATTCTACACAAACACCGGCAATTACTGAAGATTTACCATTGACCACAGTATATGACAAAAACGGTAAAAAAATTGGTACCATAAATCTGCAACAAACAGCACAAGGTGGAGCAATTGAACTAGGTTTTTACGCTAGTGTGTTGAAAAATGGAAATTATGTATATTCCCCTGCAATCAAAACATGCATTAGTCAAGATGGAAACACAAGTTGGACAGAAACATCAACTCCAGCAAACGCAAATGATAATTCCAGAAAAATAGCCACAACAGAACATATAATGAATGTTTTGCAGGCTATTTATCCAGTTGGTTCTGTTTATATTGGAACTCAAGAAACTTGTCCTATGGGTGCTTTCTTTGGAACTTGGGAATTAGTATCTTCAGGAAGAGCTTTGTGGACTGGAAACGGTACCACAGGAGATGGCTCAAATATTACAAATGGTTCTGATTATACTAGCTCAACGGGTGCAACGAATACTATTTCTGCTGGATTACCTAACATAAAAGGTTATATGGGTGTAAACGTTACTTGGGCTACAAATGGTGGTGCTTTTATAAATACAACATCGCAAGGGTCAGAACCACATGGCTGGGATGGCAAATCGTCATCTAGAATACAATATAATTTCGATGCTTCTAATTCTAACTCAATCTACAGCGACAATGTAACAACTGTGCAACCACCTGCTTATGTCGTTAATGTTTGGAGAAGAACAGCATAAGGAGGAATAAAATGGCAGTTGTAAAAAAATACGCAAAAGTTATAAATTCAGAAACTCATGAAGTTCAAGTTGGTGAAGGTTGCCCAATTGGTTACTATATTGAAATTGGTATGACTTGGATGGAGGTTGAATATGGATGGAATCAAAAATGGTATCAAGCAGGGTATGTACCAGAAAAACCAAAACCAATACCTCCAACATATGAAGAAGTAAAAGCAATACGTGAATCTCTTTATAAATCTGAAGTCGATCCTATCACTGCACATATTCAAAGATTGAGAGATCAAGAACAAACAGAAAGCGTAAAAAGAGAAATAGAAGAATTGGTGCGTGAAAGAGATAATACCTTTATAAACATCCAGATAGAACACCCATACCCCGTAGGAGAATAATAATGAGTATAATGCGTGGAGATAAGATGATTGCTGGGGTGCCAATTATTGATGGTACTATGAGCACTATATCAACAAGACCATTACAAAACAAAGTTATTACTGAAGCCGTAAATGATTTGAATGACAGGATTAATCAAATTGCTCCCGGCGGTGTTTATACAAAATCTGAAATCGATACATTTTTGGCTGATAAAGCAGATGTAGCCACAACTTATACAAAAACAGAAGTCGATAGTATATTTGCTGCTTTATATCCAATTGGAAGTTTATATCTTGGCACACAATCTTCCTGTCCTTTGGCAACAATTATTCCTGGTTCAACATGGGAATTAGTAGCACAAGATAAATCACTACAAGGCTCAAGCAATAATCATGCGGCAACTGATGAAATATCAGCAGGATTGCCAAATATTACCGGAAGTTTGATGGTAAATGCATCAACTCGTTCTGGTGGATATTCAAATAGTTCAAATGGTGCTTTTTATCCAACAGAATTGGGTAATCCATCTATGGACGGTGGTGACCACTCAGCCAATGGTTGGAGTAGACAAAACTTTGACGCATCTCGTTCATCAGCAATTTATGGTGCTAGTACAACAGTTCAGCCACCAGCTTATGTCGTAAATATTTGGAGAAGAACAGCCTAACAAAGAGAGAAATAAATGAGTATTAGACAAGGCAATAATGTTATTTCAGGATCAAAGAAAAAAGAACTAGGTTTATTTACTCCTCAGTGGTACGACTATGTTCTTGAAGACATTAATTGGATAAGAGCAGATACATTTTCTTGGCACAATGGAACAATATACACCGCAGCATACCAACATTTATTGAGTGATATAGATGGTAAAACTCTACAATCCGAAACAGTAGAAGGTACAACGGTTTTTTTCTATCTTGCTGATGATGGACACAAAATAGCAGAAAGAAATCAAGAAACAGCCATTAGAACAATTTATGAAAACACTGGTATTGCCTGGTACTACATTATCGACACTAACAGTAACTTATTCAAACTTCCAAGAGCCAGATTTGATATCTATGGCGGCAGTTCAGCTCCTCAAGCCCAAACTAGCAACATGTGCCTTTATTTCTTTATAGGTAACTTTGCTCAGTCAACAATAGAAAATAATCCGACATCTCCAATAACTGGTGAAACAAATTGGGGACAAATAGGCGGAACATTATCAGACCAGACAGATTTACAATTAGAATTAGATGGTAAAGTCAATAAGTCTGGTGATGTTATCAAAGGAACAACAACAATTTTTGCAAATTCTAGTGGAGCATATTCACAAGTACCCGTTTTAAAACTTGGTGCTAAATTAGAAAATCAAGAAGAGCCAACAAATTATATTTCAATAAACGCTTCCCCTTCATCATCATCATTATATGTAAACCATAATATATATGCTGGAGATATCAATCCAGCAACTGGTGGTGGCAAATCATTGGGTCATGCTGGATTTGCGTGGAATAGTATATATGTAAATAGCATAAAATCATGGGAAAATAACGAAATAAAAACAATTGACATTCCTAAGGCCAATGGGACTATGGCATTAACTGGCGATATTGGCGATGCTACTTTGACTATTCAAAAGAATGGCACAGCAATTGATACATTTACAGCTAATGCAACAACAGATAAGACAATCAACATAACAGTTCCAACTCAAGCAAGTGATGTAAACGCTCTTCCTGATACAACAAAATATGCTGCAAGTGCTTCTCTTACAATTGATAGTACTACATATATAGCAACACTTCAATTGAAAGACCAAGATGGTAATAATTTAGGCTCAGCTCAAACAATAGACTTACCATTAGAATCTGTAGTTGTTTCAGGTAGTTATGACAGTACAAATAAAAAGATTGTTCTGACTTTACAAAACGGAAGCACAATAGATATTTCAGTTGGTGATTTGATCTCTGGTTTACAAACTGAAATCACTGCTCAAAATATGTTAAGTGCTGACTATGTTGATGACTCTACTACTACTCATAAGTTTGTAACAGCATCAGATAAAGCAACGTGGTCAGGAAAACAAGATGCTATAAGCGATTTATCTACAATTAGAAGTAATGCATCAGCTGGTAAAGCTGCAAGTGATACAATAGCAAATTATGGTGATGTTGTTAGTCATAGTGCTAGTGATTTTGCAACCTCTACACAAGGTGGTAAAGCCGATACAGCAGTCCAACCGGGAGATAATGTTTCAACTCTCACAAATGATGCCGGTTATCTAACACAACATCAGTCATTATCAGATTTAGGTGTTACCGCCACTGCTGCTGAATTGAATGTTTTAGATGGCATTACAGCTTCTACAACCGAATTGAATTATGTAGACGGCGTAACATCAGCAATACAAACACAAATTGATGGTAAACAGGCTACAATTCCTGATCTATCTACAATACGTAATGGAGCTTCAGCAGGCGCAACAGCATTACAACCAGGCGATAATGTATCAAACTTAATAAATGATGCTGGATATTTGACCTCAGTTGATTCAGAAATAGAATGGGCTACTTATGGAACAACAACATACCAACAAGTGAAAGATTGGGTAACGGCTGGAAAATTAGTTTTAGTTAATAACAGTGGTAAGATTTATAAATTAGAAAACATAAGAAATAATGATTGCACATTTAAGTGCTTTTCCGGCGTCAATTCAACTCAATCTAATGCATTTATAAACTGTTTACAACTTACAAATCCTAGTACTTGGTATTCTTATATTGAATATTATCAACTGCAATTACCATCAGGCACAGCAGGAGACGTTTTGACTTATACTGGCACAGCTGGCTCAGTAGGATCAACAACATTAGCCGCTGTAGCAACTTCTGGTAATTCTAGTGATTTGAATAATGATGCTGGATTTATCACTCAAGATATTAATGTAAATGCTCTTGGAATAGAATACGCAATATCTTCATCAGATCAACAAGTATCAAGCGTAACAACATGGACGAAACAAACTTCTCCATTGAGTGATAGACAGAGAGCAGTATGTTATGGAAATGGTTATTGGGTAACTGCTGGTGCGAATGGATCTTTGGCATATTCTACAAATGGAACAACTTGGACAGCCATAACACCATTTTGTACAGGAACAATTACTGGTATTACTTATGGCAATGGTTACTTCTTAGCTGTTGAATATGAATCAAAGAAAGTTTGGAAGAGTAACACACCAGACGGAACTTGGACAAATATCTATACGGCAACTGACTCAATAGAAAGTATCCAATACATCAATAATACATTTATCCTAACTGGCGAAAATGGATTAATTGCTCAAAGTGAGACTGGTGCTGTTTGGAATGCAAAAACAACAGGAGTCTCCACAAGTATCTATAAAGCAGCTTATGGTAATGGTATGTATGTTGCCGTTGGTGCTTCTGGAACAATTTTGACATCTATAAATGGTGATGTTTGGACTTCTAGAACCAGTGGTACAGCAAATGATATTAGAACAGTTGCTTATGGTGATGGAAAGTTTGTTTGTGGTGGTAAAGAAGTATTATATTCATCAGACGGCATAACATGGACACAAGCAGCAACAATACCAGAAACAATTAGCGGTTGGATGCGTGAATTTGCCTATGGAGAAAAAAGATTCTATTGTGCAGTTTATACCAGCGGAGGCTATGGACAAATCTGGTATTCAACTGATTGCAACACCTGGACAAAAGCATTAGACATTATATCTGAATCAAACACTAGATTGTGGGATATGGTGTTTGGTAATAATGTGTTTATCTCTAGTGGTGATCTTGGACAAATTTATACATTAGACCTAAATGTTTCATGGGTAGAAGATAGACCAGCAATATCTTCTGGCGATTATTTATGGTATAGAAATGTAATCATCCAAAACAACGGGTCAAAAATCTATTCAGATGCTTATTATGTTTCTGCAGGTGCTGATGCCCTTCCATCCCAGACTGGCAATGCTGGCAAATTCTTGACTACTGATGGTTCTTCTGCCAGCTGGGGAGAAGCTTTAGTCAATAAGGCAGAATACTTTACCACAACGTCTGTTGCTATTGGACCGACCACAGGCGTGAACGGTGCAAGAGAATACTCTGTCAATATTGGTTACAACTCATTTGGCACATCTTCAAATGCTGGTGGAAGTGTTGGGATTGGTGCAAATGCTAAAACCGGTGGTCTACGAAGTATAGCGATTGGTTACGGAACCGAAACAGATTATAATGCTCCATATGCTATACAGATTGGTTCGTTAACAGGCAATACTGTAGCTAAGAACAATGACGCTAATACATTAAAGATTGCTAATGGCGTTGCTAATTATGAGCTTATGTCTGCAGACGGTACAATACCTGAAGATCGTTTGGCGGACACAACAAATGCCACTTCTGGACAAGCCCTAACTCTTGACTCAAATAAAAATGCGGTTTGGTCAACAATAGATTCATTACCATCTCAATCAGGGCAAAGTGGTAAATATCTAACTACCGATGGTACTTCTGCTTCTTGGGCCACTGTTTCTACAACTTTATCAGGATTAACAGACGTAACAATAAGCAGTCCTGTGGCAGATCAAGTTCTAAGTTATAACGGAACATCTTGGGGAAATACAACACCACCACCAGTAATGGTAATAACAGATTATACAGCATAAAGAGATAATATATGGCGAAATTGTTTTTAGGTAATCGTGAAGTTACTCCTGCCATCTTTAGTGATGGGGCCAATAGGTATTCTCCATCCAGAACAGTTATCAACGGCACACTCACACAAACACCAGATTGCAAATACTTAGATTTGACTGGCGTAGAAATTATTGATAATTATGCTTTAGGATATGCTTATTATAATATACAAAGCAATGAAAACCAATTGCCAGACTTTAGCAATATAAAAGAAGTAAGAACCTATGGTATGTATTATGCTTTTTACTACAATAAAAATGCAACTGGAACATTGGATTTTAGTTCTTTAGATACTATTAGCGGTGGGTATGCTTTTTATGACACTTTTTATCAGTGCAATAAAATAACCGGCATATTAGATATGTCTGCATTGAAACAAATTAATAGTTCATATTGTTTTTCTTCTGCTTTTAACTCAACAGCAATAGAGGAAGTAAGATTTGATTCTTTAGAGTTTGTTGGGAGCAGTAGTAATCAATGTTTTTCAAGTGCTTTTTCAAATAATAATAGTTTGATTTCTGCAAATTTTGGAAAATTAAAAGAATGTAGATCAAATAATGTGTTTCAAAGTGCTTTTTATAATTGTCAAAATTTTGAAGATATAGATATAAGTTCATTGGTTAGTGTCCGTGTTGGTATAACAACATATAGTATAAACATATTTAGTAGTATGTTTTATAATTGTAAAAAACTTACATCTGTTGATTTTGGGTCATTAACATACTTATGCGGAAATGGTGCATTCAATAACACATTTAGTAGTTGTACAAGTCTTACATCTGTTGATTTTAGTAATTTGAGTGTGATTTTAGCTCCAAATGTTTTTAATTATGCGTTTCAAAATTGCACATCTTTAACTACGCTGTCATTTCCAAAATTATTAGATATGGCCGGCATGCAACAAAACATATTCTCCAACATGTTGAAAGGTTGTTCTAATGTTACGGTTCATTTTCCATCAAATCTTCAAACAACTATGTCATCTTGGGCCGATGTTACTGCAGGATTCGGCGGAACAAACACTACAGTGCTATGGGATCTTCCGGCAAGCACTAGCGTAATAGATTATACAACAGTAACAGAATTGAAGTATGATTATCAATATTCAAACGAATTTTATAATATTACATTAAATGTAGATAAAATTGATTTCAGTGAATTAAAAACAATTACAGGAAATTACTCTTTATATTATATGTTTGCTTATTCATCTGGATCTCCAGAAGTTGATTTTAGTAATTTAGAATCAATCAATGGTAATTATACATTTTCTAGTATGTTATATAGTTGTGCTGGTTTTCCTGAATTAGATTTTAGTGGGTTGAAAACCATAAATGGAGATTATTCATTCAATCAAATTTTTTATAATTGCACCGGATCTCCAAAAGTTGATCTAAGTGGATTGAAAACCATAAACGGCAATTATTCATTACAACAAGCATTTTATAATTGCTCTGGATCACCTGAGCTGGATTTTAGCGGTTTAGAAATTGTAAATGGAAATTATACACTTCAGACATTATACACCAATGTGTCAGCAAACGGTAATCCAAAAATAAAATTTGATTCTTTAAAAAGAATAAATGGGCATTATATAGCATATCGTATGTATTATAATGCAAAAGAATTAACAAACATCAATTTACAGAATCTTACAACAATTGGTGGGTATCAGTCTGCATATGAAATGTTTAGAAATTGTCCAAAACTAGAATCTGTTGATCTAAGAAAACTTTCTGTGTTTGGTACAAATGATACAGCCGCAAATCACAATATTGTATTTGGTTATGCTTTTGCTGATTGCCCAAATTTGACATCTGTAAACTTAGACTCATTAGAAAACTTCACATATTGGTATTTTACAAACAATTCAAACACAAGTCTATCTTCATATACATTTAACAATTCGGGAATTATAAATAATCCTCTTACAAGCGTTTCTGCAGGTAAAAGTTTTCCATATTGTTTTTATAGTTGTAAATCTTTAGAAGATGGTACATTTAAAAGGCTTACTTACATAATTGATACCGCAAACTCTTCTTTGAATTATTGTTTTGGCGGTTGTGATAAAATGGATAAATGTGATTTTCCGGCATTAATGAAAACACAACATAGCCAAGTTTTTTATGACACATTTTATAACTGTACAAGTTCTAATTTTACAGATGTGAATTTTCCAATGTTGATTAACCTAAATGGGAAAAACCCATTTGCTAATCCATATTCTTTTAGAACAAATGGAACAAACAGACTGACTGTGCATTTTAGAAAAGACATGCAATCTACAATATCGGCATTGAGCAGTTATTCTAGTGGTTGGGGTGCTGGATCTATAGTGTTTGATTTGGTTGGAACCATAACAGTCAATGGTGATAATTATTTGAGAATCGGATATTGTAACAAACCTGGATATGTTGCATGGGTGAAATCAACATCTAACATTGTTATAAATGGTAATACATATACATACACCCAAAACGATGTAGGATGTTTCTCTCAGCGCAGCATAACAAATCCAGATGTTTTACATGGTGTTGCGTTTTGTTGGAATGATTCTATAAACAATGTAACTGTGAATTCTCATAAGATTGAATTAGAAAACGGTGATTTGGTTTATTCTTCTACAAGCACACCAGATCCAGATTTAGAAATAACGACCGCTAATGTTGAAATTGTTTATACAGCGGATTCAGCAGAGCCAGATGTTGGTGATTCTGTATACAGTGACCTTGGTACAACAGTAATTGGAACGATAAGTGCTATTGCATAAAATAAAAGGTAATGATCTATGTCTACGACAACAAATGTTAATCAGATAAAACTCAACATAATGACAAAAGAGCAGTATGATTCTGCAACCAAAAGTCCTACAGAATTGTACATGGTTACTGATGCAGATCCTGAGGGTCAAACAATACAGGTTGATACATTACCTGAGGCTTCAGAAAGTGAAGTTGGTAAGATCTATCAATATGTTGGAGAAACAGATCTAAATTATACCAACGGATACTTCTATAAATGCTTTGAATATGAATCTGGAGAAAGTGGAGAATCACCATATTATTGGGAGCAAATAGAAGTACAACCAGCCGGATCATCATTACCTTCACAAACAGGAAATGCTGGGAAATTCTTGACCACAGATGGAACAAATGCGAGTTGGGGTAACACAGTTAGAAACGTAACATTTAATACATCAAATGGTAGTAATGTATTTAATGAAACTTTTTATAAAAAAAGTACAAACGATGAAAGATTTGTTATTTCTTATGGTTCTTCTGTTGATATAAATACTCATCTCGGGTGGTCGTTTGGTAAAGACCCATTTGATAGCACTAAACACATATTCTTTTATGAAAATAATGCCGGAGGTGCTTCGTATACAGCGCATCCTATTATTGGAAAATCAAATAGAAAGTTTGAAAACCTTTATATTACAACAGTAAATAACGGTTCCGACATCACAGTCCCGTCTGTAGGTGGTTCGTTAGCATTACAGATTGCAACATTGCCGACTGCTGATTCGACATATGAAGGCACGATATACCAATACACAGGTACAACTGATGCAAATTATACTCATGGCTATTTGTATGAATGTGTAAGTGATGGTGCAGCTACTCCAACATATTCTTGGTCTGCGGTTCAAGTACAGGCAGGTGGTGGTTCTCTTCCTTCACAAACAGGTAATGCAGGAAAGTTCCTTACCACAGACGGGACAGATGCGTCTTGGTCTGATAAACCGTTGGTAAATAAAACAACTTCAATGAGTAGTATACACATAACACCGGCGGCTAATCCTGACGACATTCAGGCACTTAGTGTTTGTGTTGGCGAAGCGACACGGTCTAGACAAACTTCTAGCGTTTGTGTGGGATGGAATAGCATAGTGGATAGTACTGCCCCCATAGGAGTTACTGGCTATTGCACAGCTATTGGCTCTGGTTCACAATTATATGGGCATCATCAAACTTTTGTTGGCGGGGCAACTAGGGGGGGTTCAAACTCTAGTTATTGTATAGGAATTGGCGCCGAATCACAAACGGCGGGTAATATTCATGGGGCAATTCAATTAGGTAAAGGAACAAATTCTGAATCTGGAACATTATATGTCAGTCAGACAACAGATGGAACAACATTTACAAACACTAAACTTTTGGATTCTGACGGAACAGTGCCAACAGACCGTTATACAACAACACCGAGCTCAGATGGCAATTATGTTCCAACTTTATCTATTAGTTCTGGTACAGCTACACGTTCTTGGACAAGTATAGCTTCATCTGTTAGTTCTTCTTCAACAAATGCAGAAACCGTTGGGGCGAAATTGTTCTATGATACAGTAGGTGATATTGTAACTTTAATTAATGCATTATAAGGAGAAATAAATGGCGCATTATGTTGGAGATACTTTATATGCATGGACAGATCCAAATCCAAGTACTGGTTATCCACAAATAGTATATACGGCTGTAGAAAAAGAAAGTGTTACTAGTAGTAGTAATGGTGTAGATGTATATGATAATACAGGTAATATAATATTGGCTCCTGAAAAAATGTATTATGGTGGTGGCGGGCGACGCATTACATATGATTCTGATGGCAAAGCCCACATAGAATGGGTACCTGCTGAATATTGTATAGGAATACCAGAGAATGATGAGTGGAATGATGAAGACGATGACGATGTTTAGCATTATTTAAATAATTAATATATTATAATGAATATAAAGGCTAATTGAAAATAAAGCAAATAATTAAACTCTAATTAATATAAATTTTAGGAAAAATTATGTCATATTCAAGAGATTCTTCAAAAGATTTGGTGTGGGACGAAAATTCTAACAGTTATGTGTCAGAATCTGCGGAACCAACAACCATAGCAGAAGCTATTGCAGCAGCACAACAAAGAGTAGCAGCAGTATATACAGCTATCTCAAATAAAGGTGGAACATTGCCTGCCACTCAAAATCTAAGCAACCTACCAACAGCAATAGATAGTATTCCTAGTGGTGGTGGTCAAACAATAACAGATAGCAGAAATTACTTAGTATTGTCTTGTGGTGCCCAATCTCCAATTTGTTATTATCAAGTTTCTGCTGGTGGTAGTGCTAACAGAGGTCTTATTATGACCAACAATTTGCTTGATACAGAAACAATGGTCCAATGTAGTTACTGCGACTTAGAAACAGATAGGGCTCTTTGTTGTTATGTCTCGGATTGGACTGCTTCTAGTTTTCAAGTTGCGGGATTTCAAAGTGCGATTTTTGGTTATATAACAGGATGGCAAGAAGCCACCTCGTTTACTCCTGCTATGCCTATCATATCACGGGATCAAGATGCAGGGTTGGAAATAAAAGAAATTCATTTAAATAGTGTAACTGGGACGATCAAAGCCGTTGGAAAAGGTAAAATGTTTCCAGTTAGTCTTACAACAATAGAAAAAATAGAATTTGCCAATGCGACAGAAATTGATCTTCGATCTACATTTAATGGTTATACTGGATTGAAAGAAATTTTGATGCCAAAAGCTGAAAACATAACATTAACACGTGCAAGCGCAACGACGGGTGGTCCATTTAAAAACTCACAAATTACGAAGTTAGAATTTCCATCTTTAAAAAGCACATCTACAATTTCAATGAGCAACATGCTCGAAGGCGTCACAGATTGTACGGTTCACTTCCCAAGCAATTTACAATCTGTGATTGGCCAATCTGCCGATGTTCTTGCTGGTTTTGGTGGAACTAACACAACAGTATTATTTGACTTACCAGCAACAAGTTAATAAATGAAAACGATAATTTTATATTCACCGGTGACAAAATCTGAACATCTTATATGTTTAGATCAGGTTATATACCTATATGAGATAACAAAAAAGAGTTCTAGATATTACGGTTGTATAGAAATGAGGTTTGAGGATGGAAGTACTCAAATCTTCAAAGCTAATTATTTAGATGTAGTAGAGGCTTTTGTTGTTCACACATGGCTAGAATCCGTTTGGAACAGTCTAGTTTGGTGGTTCAAAAGCAAAAAATTGAAAAAGAGTAAAAAGAAATGAGTGTAAAACAAGGTGGAGTACTAATTGCAGGTGGTGGGCAAGGTGGTCCCGAAGGCGTAATTAGAAAGGACAACATAACCATTACGAATAATTCAAATGATGCAATACAAGCGGTAGCAAAGATAAATCAGAATGCGGCTGCTGGTGCTACTACTTATTTATATGACTGGTGTGGTACGATAGAAGAATATACTGCTCAAGATATTGCTACAGCTCATCCTGAATGGATTTGTTATATTGTAAATGATACAGTTGGACCTTCAATTAGTGATGCGGTTATTACATTTAAGCAAGGTGGGGCTGAAAAAGGTGTTATTACATTGAATCAAGCCCATAATGAAACTGTAGAATTTGATGCCCCACAGGTTACTATAAATGATTTAAACAATAAGGCTGATGTGGATTTATCAAACATATCAGCAAATATTGATTATGTTATTGATAGTCAGTTACCAACATCATTAAATGAGTATAAATGGTATCGTAAATATAAGTCTGGATGGGTTGAACAAGGGCAGATTCAAAAGTTATTTTCAGCTGGTACGACTAGTGTTACATTATTAGTTGAAATGAAGAGTGCCACATACAACATTATACCTATTGGCGGAATAAATAACACTCTTTCATACAGTAATAAAACATCTACAGGCTTTGATTTAGCATCTACTGTACAACAATATTGCGGTTGGGAAGTAAAAGGCGTTGCAGCAGCACAATAAACAAGGGAATATGAAATGTCTATAAGAAAAGGTACTTCTATTATTGCAGGTAACATTGGTCAAAGTGTAGATAGTGAGCTTTCACCAATTAGCAACAACCCAGTAAAGAATAGTGTGTTAGCTCAAACTTTTGCTAAGACCATCAACTATAGTTACATAACGAATTGTATAACAAAAATTCCACAAGATATTATTTTAGATCTGACTGGTAATGTTTTGACTCTAAAAGCTGGATCAAAAATTTATTATCCCAATGGTTTTGATGGAACCAATCGTATATTTGGTAATTTTACTCTTACAAACGATTTAGTGCTTAGTCTTGGTTCTAGCTCATGGACAAACGAACCCCACACCATAATTGTATTGAATGATGGTACTATTAGTTATGGTTATGCTTTTCAAGATGTTTTCTCTGGTGATAATGCCCCAACTACAACGAGCCAACATGCTCTTTGGTATGATACAGGAAATAACATTGTAAGAAGAACAACAGATTCTGGTACAACTTGGTCAAACGTGCCTTATTCTTTACCGGTTTGTGTGGCAATAAATACCGGTGGTCATTGTGATAGTATTTCTGAGTTCTTCAATGGCATAGGCTATATTGGAGGTCACTTCTTTAGATTACCAGGGTTGAGTGGATTAGCCCCAAACGGCAAAGCAGCAAATGGTACATACATTAATGAAGAGTGGACCATCGATGAAGTAATGATAGATGCAATGGTTGGTAGTGCTGGTAAATATGATCTACTGGCTGGAAGTGCCAATATGAGAGTCCAGTCTGATGCAGCTTGGTTTGTTCAGAATTCAAGACCAACCGTATCAACATCATCTGCAGGCTGGTATGATACATTATCTAACAAGATTTATTATACAGATGATCAAGGCGCAACTTGGACTCAACAATTAGTTACATTATTAGGCAACTGTACAAATGATGCAACTAGAGTAACAAAGTTTGAATTTGAAGGTCTTGTAAATATAAATAAAACAAGTGGATCAAGTAATATTGCAGAAATGTTAGAAATCATGTATCCAGTCGGTGGTTTATATATGGGTACACAAAGCTCTTGCCCTATGTCAATTTTGATGCCTGGAACAACTTGGGACTTAGTATCTTCTGGTAAGGCGTTGTGGACTGGTGATACGACAAATGGAAATACAACAATCGAAGCAGGACTGCCAGAAATAACTGGTCGATTGTTGTCCGGCGTAGATTATACGATGGATGATACAAATAAATTTCCAGTTGTGGGTCCTTATAGTTCTAACCCGGGAGCATTCACCGGGGATGGTTGGATCACCAGCCAAAACCTTATTAAAAATGTTGAACAGAGTGCTGGTACCAATAGACAAGCCATTATAAAATTTTCTGCACAAAGTTATAATTCAATCTACGGTAATTCAACAACAGTTCAACCACCTGCCTATGTTGTTAATGTGTGGCGTAGAACAGCATAAAATATTTTTCAGATTTAGGTATAAAATAATAGTTCTAATATACACATAACAATAAACAAGGAGAATCGTTATGAAAAAAGAAACATTGCAAAAAATCATTGATACCTTGAATATCTTGGTAATCCCAGCTGCTGCAGTAGCAGGCATTTGGGGTTTTGATATTTCAGTATATGTAGCAGGTGGCGTTGCTGCAGTTAATGGTGTATTGGAATATATGAAATTGTTCTGCAAAGAATAATAGTACAAAAAACCAATAAAACCGGGCCTTTCAGATCAAACTGACGGGCCCTTCTTTTTACCTGTTTATGAGTTCTATGTAAGGGAATAAAAAACCTCTCTAATCTAGGCTTACTACTTGGGTCTAGTTTTTTGTTTTTAAACTGCGGGGAGATTTTGCGTTATGAAACTATTTACTATTGAAGAAGCAATTCGTAAGGGTAAAACTTATCAATATGCTGTTTTTTCAGATCTACATATCGGAAGTAAAGAATTTGATAGAGCATCACTAAAGAGGGACTTGGAGAAGTGCAAAGATAACGATGCCAAGGTCATAATAAACGGTGATACTATGGATTTGATACTTATGCAGGATCTAAAAAGAGCATCTGCATCCAGAATCAAACCAGAAGAAGGCCAAATCAATCAGTTCATAGAAGAAGCAAGCGAAATCCTAATGCCCT
>JAEEGL011801932.1_pt1 | contig 28957 bp, 22 predicted proteins | sample 9134231 | NCBI WGS metagenome assembly JAEEGL01 (sample SAMN16246548, study PRJNA631951) | gut metagenome | biome: gut microbiome; feature: rumen; material: fiber-attached | host: Bos | place: Iran: Karaj | collected 2018-10 | reverse complement strand
GCGTGATAAACTCTTCGGCCTCTTCCTCGGAAAGCCCGATCACCGCCCGGGCGATCTCCACCGACATCGGATACATGGCGGTGGCGCCGTCAACACGCGGATAGTTCTCTTTCGTGAAGGTGACTTCCGTCGTCGGATGATAGGGGTTCTCCGTCGGCTCCTCCGCGGAGGAGATCACCGGCTCCGTTTCCTCCGAAGACGGGACAGCCGGCTCCGTGGCGGAAGGCTGCGTCAGTGCAGGTTCGGTCGGGCCAGATTCGCCCGACAGCGGCTCGGTCGGAGCCGGTTCGCCTGACAGCGGCTCGGTCGGCACGGGTTCTGTCCGGGGGCCTTCGGTCGCCTCCGTCTCCGTTTCCCGGGGTTCAGAAGGCTGCACCGGTCCCGTGCAGGAAATGACGGCCGCCCCCAGAAGCACGGCCAGGATCAGACACAAACATCTTTTCATCCTTTCAGTTTCCTCCTTATGTGGTTTTCGGCCCGGCAGCCGCAATCTCCCGGATCACGCTTTCCGGCCGATCGGTCCTCTCTCTCAGTTTTTCGTCACGCCGGCCTTCTCCGCTTCCCGGACGATCTCGGGGGCCGCCGCGATCCCGAAGGCTCCGACCCTTACGGGCCCGAACGGAAACTCGCTGACGACGGCCTTTCCCTCCCGGAGACTGACCCGTCCGAAGTACTGGGTAAAGACCGGCAGATCCGGAAAGAACGGTTCCTCCCGCTCGAAACAGTTGGGGGACGACCATTCCAGGAAAGAAAGCTCTTCCCTGCCGCCGACAAAAGCGGCAAAGGCATCCCGCAGCATCGTCTCCGTCAGTGGCCCGCCGGCGGGAACCGACCAGACGCCATCTCCGAACCAGGTACTGTCCGAGTCCCATCCGTAGGGGATCCTGATCCGGTCCCAGGAGCCGTCCCGGTCGTCCAGCAGCATCTCCTTTATCAGCAGGGAGACGCCGGTCACCCGCAGATACTCCCGGAGATCTTCCGCCGAAGGCGCTTTCTCCGAGACAATGGCCAGGCGCATATTCGCCAGCCCGGGATCGGAGACCACCTGGATCATCCCTACATCCGATCGGAGGCAGGGGATCTCTTCCACCGGATACAGCACCGGCGGTTCGAAATCGGATTCATACCGGCTGGCATAGAGCTGTACGCCGGCAAGCGTCGGCTCCTCCGCGTACCACAGCGCGGCGATCACCGGTTCCTCCTCAAAAACAGCCGCTTTCAGAAACTCCCGTGTCAGGAGCGGAAGCCCTGAACGGTACGCCGGGCGGAGTTTTTCATAGGCCGCCTGCGCGCCGCCATCCTGCCGCAGATATTCCCGGACACAGAGATGGAGGAGGATCTCTCCGAAGACCTTCGTGTGCTCCGACAGTTCCTCTTCGGACAGCGTACGGCCGTCCTCATAAAACTTCAGCGCCGCGGAAAACAGGCTGCGGGGAGTCTCATCCGGATCCGACAGGGCTTCCGGAGGAATTCCCAGTCCGTCCCGGAACAGGCGGCGGTAGTTTTTGAGGATCCACCGCTCGGTCCCGTTCAGTTCGAATTCCCGGCTTCCCTTCAGATTCCGGTAGGTCTCTTTGGTCAGATAAAAGCGCTCAAGGAGCGGTCCGGGGCAAAAGTCGGTCAGAGTCAGGGAGACCGTCTCCCCGTCGAAACGGTAATTGACCGGAAAGATCTCCTTGACCAAAGGAACGTCTTCTTCCAGCAGGCGGACCGACACGGAAAAGCGACCGATACGGCCTTCCGGCGAAAAAACGAGTTTTCTGAGGTCCATGCCGACCGCGCCGGCATTCGAAAGAAGCGTCTCCGTCTGACCGCGAAGCGTTACGCGGATGCTCTCTCCCGCCGGGATCGTTCCGTACAGACTGGTTCCGCAGACAACGGACAGACCGCCACCATCGATGCGCAGACTCTCCTCCGTCATCCGGTTCCCGGGGAGCGGCAGCGGGATGCATGCCGTTACGGCTTCCGACCCGTCGTTGGAAAGAAGCAGGGAGACCCTGACCACAGAACTGTCCTCCCGGTATTCCAGAGAATAGTCCAGTACCCGCAGCGCGCCGGTATCGCCTTCGGTCCGGAAAGAAACGGTCCGCAGGGTCAGAGCGGCTGCCGCCCGGATCTTTCGGTCTGTCTCCTCCGCTTCAGTCCTTCGAGCCGCCTCCCGTTTTTTCAGGAGCTGCTGTCCGGCCTCGCTCCCGGCGATCCGGGCATACAGGCTCACACCGCCTTCCCGGGACAGATAACTGCCGAGACTGAACACTTCCAGAAGAGTTCTCCCCTTCTTTTCCGTGACAATGCCGGCGTAGTGAATAAAAGCCGGAATCGGCAGAGCCCCCAAAAGAGGATCCTCCCCTTTCAGAAGAATGCGCCGGTGAGGCCACCGGTCCGGGACGGATCCCGCGGCTTCCGTCCATTCCCGTTCCGTCAGCGCCGCGCCTTCCGGCAGAGCGTAGAGGGCCACTCCCAGTTCCTCGTTCCCGAAAGAAAGATCCGGCTCCCTTCCCCGGGCGTCCAGCAGCTTCTGCCGGACAAACACTTCCGAATCCGTCGCCGCAAGAAAGTCTTCCAGCTCTTCCGCACCAAAAACCCTGTCTCTCGGCAGAACAACCGTCCGGTACGGAAGCGCCCAGAAAAAACATTCCGCCTGATACCAGGACGTCGGTCTGCTCGTAAGGGCCTCTGTTTCCGTGATGGCCGGATAATCGTGCGCGCCGGTACCTTCGTTGAGCAGACGGTACCGGCACAGATGAACGCCGGCAAGCGCAGGCTCCGAAACCGGCTGCACGGTAAAAAGATGCAGCTCCGTGCCGAAAAGGGCCTGCCGGAGCAGTTCCCGCGTCAGCGGAGCAAGATCGGCCTCGGGCTCCCCGGCGCCCAACATGACCCGGTCTGTTCTCTCCCGCAGCAGGGCGAGCGCCTCCTCCGAGCGAAGAAGCTCCCGAACGGCGAGATACTCCAGGATATGCTGATAGCTGTCGCTTCCCTGACGGAGGCTCTTCTGCAGTTTCCGCGCATTTCCTCCGTGCAGATACGCCTGATCCGCACTCAGTTCATTCAGCAGGCAGTACAGATAAGACGAACGGTACTCCGGCCAGAGCCCGGGATCGGCGTCCAGCCCCTCCCGGAACCACTGCCGGCAGTGGTCCAGTACATAGAGCTGCTCTTCGGTCGGTTCGTACTCCCGGCTCCCTTTAAGATTCCGGTAGCTGTCCTTGGCCACGACGAGGCGGTCAAGAAGCTGAGAGGGGCGGAAATCCCTCAGTTCCAGTGAAACACTGCGGCCGTCGAAGCGCCAGTTTTGCGGGCGGATCTCCCTCACCAGGGGGATATCCTCCTCCCGAAGCGTCAGAGAGAAAAGAAGACGGCCGATCTTCTGTCCTTCCGAAAAAGGTTCCTGCGTCAGATCAAGGCCGATCGCTCCGGCATTCACGAGATTCTCGGCTGCCGTATAGCGGTAGCGGATCCAAAGCGTTTCCCGGGCCGGAATCCGCAGCCAAAGCCGGTCCTCCGCTGTGCGCTCCGTCTCTCCCGACGCCTCCAGAAACAGGCTGCCTTCCCGTATCCCGGCCGAGATCCGGGGGAGAAGCAGTTCTTTTTCCAGAGAGGATGAGCCGGTATTCTCCAGCAGCAGTTCCGTCTCCACCAGGCCGCTCTCTTCTTCGATCCGGACCGAGCAGCTGAGAACGGAGAGTCCTTCTCCGCTTTCCGATGTCCGCGTTCCGAACGCTTTTGCGCCGAGACAGCCGGCAGCCGCCAGCAGAATGATCCCGAAAACCGCTGCCCACCGCCGCTTTTTCCGTATGCTTATCACAAAGGCCCCTCCTTTCCCGTCCTCAAACTGCCCGGACCGTTCTATCTTCTGCAAACTCAGTGTTTCGGTTTTCTATTTTTATATCATACTCTCCGCCCTTTGTCAAATCCCTGCCTTTCTTGACTTTTCCCCTCTCCCGTTTTATGATCGAATAGTCGAACAAACAAAGCCGCCGTTCCCGCCTTCGGAAGCAGATATCCCGTGAACGGCCGGCGGCGGAAAGAAACAGCCCGTGTGAGAAGGAGATCTTTGCCAGATGAGAAACAACAGTCTGAAGATCGTATCCCTGTTCCTGGTCATCGCCCTGCTCTTTTCCGCCTGTGCGCCGGCCGGCCTCCCGACGGCGCCGGCCCCCGTTTCGGAGAGTGTCTCCGAAACGCCCCCCGTGAAAGAACCGGAGACCTCCTCCGACGGGCCTTCCGCAGCGGAGCCGGAGAGCTCCTCCGGGACATCTTCCGGAGAAGAGCCGCCGCCCGGTCAGACGGCGGGACCGACCGAAGGACCTTCGACCAGTGCCGTCCTGAAGGCGCCGTCTTTCTCCTCCTGGCTGCAGTCGACGAACGGCGTTTCCGTCCTGCGCGGGACCGGCGCACCCTCCGCCGGCCTCGGTGATACTGCCGACAGCTACACGGACATGGAGAATCTGACCGTCTACTGGAAAGAGAGCACCGGCTGGAAAAAGATGGGGAGTCTCACCTCCTCCGGTTATTATGCGGTGCGCTTCGCCTCGACCGCTGAAGCGGAACTGCCGGAACCGCTGATCGTAAAACGAGGCACAAAGATAGCCGAACCCCCGGTCCCTTCCGTCCCGGGAGCGCATTTTGAAGGCTGGTACAGCGAGGGCTGCGGCGGTAAATGGAAGTTTGACGAAGACAGCGTCACCGGATCCCTGACCCTGACGGCGGTCTATACCGATCCGGTCCCTCGTGCCGCGACCGCGCTGACGAACCGCGATACCGCGAAGACCTCGGCTGAGCTGAACGGCGTCAATGCGGCGGTAGTGATCTTCCTCAGCTATACGGACGGTTTCGTCTGCGACCGGGAGGCCTTTGAGGCTTCCTTCGAGGCCGAGCTCAGCCCGGAGGGCGCCCTGGAGTCCCTGTCGACCTATTACCGGCTCAATTCCTACGGGAAAGTATCTTTTGATTTTTACTTCAGTTACTACGATACCGGCATGACCTGCAAAGAAGCCTTCGCCTACACGGACAATGACGACAGCGCTGTCAGCATGCTCTACGACTCTTTCTATGATTTCCGGGATCACTACGAGGGAGACCCGCACGACCTGGACCGCAACGGCGACGGCTACGTGGATATGATCTTTTTCATCGGAGGGGAAGATCCGTTGAAAACGGTCGGAGACGGACGGGGGTATTACATCTTCGGGGCAGGTGCCGCCCCGACGGAAAGTTTTCCGCCGGATCCGGACAAGCCCTCCATCCACTCCTACGCCAAGCTCGCTTATGATACGATGCTGACGCCTCTCGCCCCGGGGAAAGACGCCGGCGGGCTCCGGAACCTGATCCATGAAACGGGCCACATTTTCGGCCTGGTCGACTATTACAACTCCGGCGCCTTCGGGAACGAGCCGTATTTTGACACGCTGGGCTGTTTTGACATGCAGTCCCACGATTACGGCGACTGGAACGTCTTTTCCCGCTTTTCCTGCGGCTGGCTGGAGCCGTATGTGATCGACGGGACGCAGGAAAAAGTCACCCTTAAGCTCGGCTGTTCCTCGGAAGTCCCGGACGCCGTCCTGATCCCTTCCGGAAAAGGCTGGAACGGGACGGCCTTCGACGAGTATATCCTGATCGACGTTCTGGCTCCGTACGCCGCGAACGCCTATGACTGGCCGTATCTGTGCGTCGAACGCTTTCTGGAGCCGAACGACGCGCGCCGGGGAGGCGGTGTCCGTGTCTATCACGTGGATGCCCGTCAGGTGCGGGCGGAGATCAGTTCTTCCGCTCACTACTCTCCCGCCGACACCTATGAAGACCTTTTGGGAACCATCCGCGAAGAAGAGTTCCGGCACAGCGTCTGGCTATGGAACCGCTTCACGAATTCCGACAGGCATGACCCGTATTTTTCGGAAGCGGAACGCGGGATGCATCTGATCGAGGTGATCCCTTCGGACGGCAGTGCCCGTTTTCAAGGCCGGGACGTGATCATGCCCTGGCGGAGGGGAGATCAGCTCCGTGTGAATGATCTGTTCTCTCCGGGCATGGTCTTCTCCACGGAGACCTGCTTTGCCGCTTTCCGGAATGCTCCGCTCATGAACAGCGGGGCGGCCTTCGATTATGAGGTGAAAGTCAACTTTTTCGATCCGGAAGCCCGGGAGGCGGTCATAACGGTCACCCGGATCCGCTGACCGTCCTTTTCCCGAAAAAACTCTCAAGAAACGGAGAACCATCATGAGCCGATATATGGAAAAAGCGCGGATGCTCCGCGCCACGGTCACGCCGCACTACAACTGCGCCCAGTCGGTCCTGCTGCCCTTCGCGGCGGACGCGGGCATCGATGAAGCGACCGCCCTCCGCTTCGCGGACGGCTTCGGCATGGGCATGAAGCGGGGCTCTGTCTGCGGCGTCTATACAGGCGGCGCCATGGTCCTCGGTCTGTTCGGACTGGGCGATCCGCAGACGATGGGCGAGTATGCCCGGCGCATCCGCGAAGCCCACGGCGGGCTCACCGACTGCGCGGACCTTCTGCGCACGGAAGTCGGCCCGGGACAGAACCGCAAGCCGCACTGCGACGCGATGGTCTTCGAGGCGGTCGCGGCCCTGGAGGAGATCCTGCGGGAAAAAGGCCGGCTGCCTGAAGAAGCATGAACCGCCTGCTGCTGACGGTGGCGGAGGAGGACGGCGGCCAAACCGTCCTTTTTCTTCTGACGCACCGTGCGGGGCTTTCCGGCCGCCGCATCCGCTCGCTCAAATTCCGGCCGGAGGGCCTTCGGCTGAACGGGGAGAAAGTGCGTACGGACCGGCGCGTTCTGGCCGGCGACCGGCTGGAGATCCTGCTGGCCGACGCGGACGAGCGGCCCGAAAAGCTGATCCCGGCGGGGATGCTCCCGCCCGTCCTCTATGAAGACGGCGAACTGATCGCCGTAAACAAGCCCGCCGGACTGGTCTGTCACCCTTCAGGCGGGCATAAGACCGATTCTCTCGCAAACGCCCAGCGCGCCTACTTCGACCGGACGGATCCCTCCGCCCGGGTGCATCTGATCGGCCGGTTGGACAAGGATACCTCCGGGATCGTTCTCTGCGCGAAGGACGCGGCCGCGGCCGCTTTTCTCGCGCGTCCAGAAAACCGCCCGGAGAAGGTCTATTTGGCCCTGGCCGCCGGCCGGTTCCCGCCCGGGGAGGAAAGCGGGACGATCTGCCTGCCGCTTAGGTCCGCGAAGGTCCCGGAGACCCGCCTCATCCGCACGGAAGTACTGTCCGAAGACGATGACGGGCGAAAGGCCCGGACGGACTACCGCGTCCTTTCGGCCGGGGAGGACCGCTCCCTGCTGGAGGTCCGGATCCGGACCGGCCGCACGCACCAGATCCGCGCGCATCTGGCGGCCCTGGGCCACCCCCTGCTCGGCGACCGGCTCTACGGCGGGCCCTGCGGCCCGGGAATGCCTGGGCGGGCTCTGCTGCACGCGGCGGAACTTACTTTTTCCCCTCCCCTTTCCGATAAGACCGTACGTCTTTCGGCGCCGCTGCCGGACGATTTCCGGTGGTTCCTTCCTCCCGGATAACAAAAAGGCTGCCCCCGCGGGCAGCCTTTTTCGTATTTCCCTGTTACAGCCGGCATTCCCAGCCGGAATCGGTCCTGACGAAGCCCGTCTTTTTCAGATAGGCCAGATGGTGCTCGTCGGCCCCCTCGAAGCGGAGGCAGTCGAAGCCCTCCCCGGGCATCGCGTTTTTCAGAAACCGGCCGATGGAATAGTCCCGGTATTTCGGAAGGGAATAGTCGAGCAGCAGGTGAAGGCTCTTCTCTTCCCGGCGGCCGACCAGGAAACCCGCCGGCGCCTCCTCGCAAAGCACCACGTAGGCGGTATCCGCCCCGGGGAAGGTCAGGTCGGTGCCCGGGAAAAAGCGCAGAATGTCTTCCCCGAAGCGCTCCGTCAGGTGTTTTAAGAGTTCCCCGTCCGGCCGGATCGCCAACAGGTCGTAATCCTTCGCGCCGCGGGACACTTTCCACAGAAAATGCAGATTGATCAGCACCAGCACCAGATTCATCACCGCCGTCGGATACGAGCGGATGATGAAGGCATACACGCAGAAGATCACGCTCCCCACCGTGTTGACGATCCGGAGGCGGACCACCGAGGTCATCAGAAACGAGACCAGAACGAGGGCGGAACCGAGATAACCGATCCCTTCGATGATCATTTCCCTGGTCACGGCCGTTCCTCCTCTCCGTACGTCAGCCGCACCCGGAAGATGTTCTTCTCTCCCAGATCGCCGCGCACATAGACAGCATCCCCTTCCGCCCCGCAGCCGACCGTCATGACCTCGCCGGGCCTCACCTCGTTCACGTACTCAATGTCGAGACCGGTCAGGGTTCGCGTCTCGTTCTCCGCGCCCGTCACGTCCTGCACCAGATCCAGATACCGGGTGTTGTTCATGTGGCCGTTCACGTCACAGTAGCTGAAGGGCACCCGGAAACGCGTTTCCTCCGTCACCGGAAGGGCCTTCGGCTTCCGCGGCAGGGGGATCTCCTGCCCCGTCACGACGACGGGCAGCGGAGCTTCCAGGCGGTCCGGACCGACCATCTTCCTCTCGGAGGCGTCCACGAGGCCCCAGAAGCTGGCGGTGGAAAGGAGTTCTTCCCCTTCCGGCGTCTCGAAGCGGAAAAACCGGGGGAAGAACAGATGCATCGTCCGTCCCGGCCAGGTAAGGATCACGATCTTCTCCCCGTAGACCGGCAGCCGCCGGATCCGGACCGATTCCAGAAGCAGCGCCCAGAAAATGCCCCGGTCGAAAGTCTGCGCGCGCCCGACGTTTAAGACCTCCGTGTGGGCGATCGCCGTCTGCTCCATGATCCTGAACAGCTCCGACAGCTTCAGCCGCCGGAACAGGTCCACCTCTCTGACGTCGACCGTATATTCTTTCCGAAAAACGTCCATGACTGCTCCTTTCGCCGGAAGATACCGTTATTATACCCGATTATCCGCTCCGGCGGAAGCCCCCGCGGGAACGGCGCCGGTACTGGATTTTCCAGCGGAAGCGTTGTATAATGGCTTCGCATTTTTGATTCGCACCCGGAGGGCGACTGACATGACGAACTATTCGGAACTTTACGCACAGAAGCTGACCACCGCCGAAGAGGCCGTAAAGGTCGTGAAAAGCGGCGACTGGGTCGACTACGGCTGGACGACCGGCCACCCCGTTGCATTAGACAAGGCGCTGGCGGCGCGCATGCCGGAACTTTGCGATATCAAAGTCCGCGGCGGCATCTGCTGCTGGGTGCCCGAGATCTTTAAGATCGAGGATCCGGCCGCGCACTGCTGCTGGAACAGCTGGCATATGAGCGGGATCGAGCGTAAAGCCGCCGAGCAGGGATTCGCCTTCTACGCTCCCATCCGCTATTCCGAACTGCCCCGCTACTACCGCGCGCATATCATCCCCGACGACGTGGCCATGATCCAGGTCGCCCCGATGGACGTGCACGGCTTTTTCAATTTCGGTCCCAACGCCTCCCATCTGGCTGCGGTCTGCGAGACCGCGAAGACCGTGATCGTGGAGGTCAATAAAAACATGCCCCGCTGCCTGGGCGGCTTCCAGAACGGCGTGCACATCTCGAAGGTCGACATGATCGTGGAAGGCGATGACCCCGCCATCGGCCAGATCTCTCCCGCCAAAGCCGGGGAGATCGACCGGAAAGTGGCCGAAACCATCGTGGCCGAGATCCCGGACGGCGCCTGCCTTCAGCTGGGGATCGGCGGCATGCCGAATATGGTCGGCAGCATGATCGTGGATTCCGATCTCAAAGACCTGGGCGTGCACACCGAGATGTACGTCGACGCCTTCGTGGACATGTCCGCCGCCGGCCGCGTGAACGGCAGCCGCAAGAACATCGACCGGGGCCGCCAGGTCTACGCCTTCGGCGCCGGCACTCAGAAGATGTACGATTTCCTGCATGACAATCCGGAACTGATGAGCGCGCCCGTAGACTATACGAACGATATCCGGACCATCAGCAGCCTGGACAACTTCATTTCGATCAACAACGCGGTCGATATCGACCTTTACGGCCAGGTGAACGCGGAGAGTGCGGGCGTACGGCCCATCTCCGGCGCCGGCGGACAGCTCGATTTCGTACTGGGCGCCTACCTCTCGAAGGGCGGCAAGAGCTTCATCTGCCTCTCTTCCACCTTCACCGACCGGGCCGGCGTGATGCACTCCCGCATCCGGCCGACACTGGCCGAGGGCTCGATCGTGACCGACGCCCGGCCGAACGTGATGTACGTCGTGACCGAGTACGGCATGGTCAACCTGAAGGGCCTCTCCTCCTGGCAAAGGGCTGAAGCGCTCATTTCCATCGCCCATCCAGACTTCCGCGACGAACTCATCCGCGAAGCTGAAAAGAACCATATCTGGCGCCGCTTAAACCGCTGAAGAAAGGAACCTTACGAACGTTCATGAAAAAGCTCAGCCGCCTGCTTGCCCTGGCCGCGGCCCTTCTGTGTCTGTGCACGGAAGTGTCCGGCGCCTCCGGCACCCCGGCCGGCGTCCTGGCCCTGCCCGATCTGACAGCGGTGCCGGACGCTCCGGAGGTGTCCGCGAAGCATGCGGTCCTGTACGATATGAACTCCGGCACGGTCCTCTGCGCCAAGGACGCCTACAGCAGAGCCTATCCCGCCAGCATCACAAAGGTCATGACCGCGCTTCTCACCGTCGAGCGCTGCGATATGAACGAAACGGTGACCTTCTCCTACAATGCCTGCCATAACTACGACCGGGAAAGCAGCAACATTGCCCGGACCGAAGGCGAGCAGATGAGCGTGATCGACTGTCTCTACGGCATGATGCTGGCGTCCGCCAACGAGGTGGCGCTGGCCCTGGGCGAACACATTTCCGGCAACACCCGGTCCTTCACAGCCCTGATGAACCAGCGGGCGCGGCAGCTGGGCTGCCTGAATACCCATTTTGCCAATCCGAACGGCCTGCACGATGACGACCACTATACCTGCTGCTATGATATGGCCCTGATCATGACGGAAGCGATGAAGCATCCCGAGCTTCAGGAGATCATGGGCACCTACATGTACGAGATCCCGCCCACGAACAAGCACGCGGAGATCACCTACGTGCATATGCAGCATCCGCTGGTCACGCCCTACCACAAAATGCAGTATCCGGACGCAGTCGCCGGAAAAACCGGCTACACGGACGTGGCGAACTACACGCTGGTCACCTACGCCGCCCGCGGCGACCAGAACCTGATCGGCGTCGTGATGGACGCCGAATCCCAGCCCCGCTGCGGGGAGGATTCGGTCAGCCTGTTCGAATACGGTTTCGAGAACTTCACCACCTACTCCCTGACCGGCTTCGAGACCACCTACGGGGCCGAAGGTCCCCTCAGCAGCAACATCCTCCGCCTCACCCCGGCCGAAGCCGCCTATCTGACGCTCCCCAACCGGCTGGTCATGGAAGATCTGCGGATCGAGACGCGCTACTCGGGAAGCAGTGACGAAGAGACTGTCGCACACCGGGAGTACTACCTCGGAAACGTCCTCCTCTGCTCGGTGCCCCTTACCGCCACCGGCGGGCAGATGATCATTCCGCTGGAGGGGACCGTGAGCGTCGCCAAAACAACGAAGGAAAAGCTGCGCACCCGGTATCTCGGCGTCCCGCTCATCTACTGGATCGTGATCGGCGGCTGCCTGCTCATCCTCTTCCTGATCGTTCTGACGGTCCTCTCCTTCCTGCGGGCATTAAAGAGACGGAAGCGCGAGCAGCTGCGGCGCCGCAAGAGCATGGCCGACCGGCTGAGAGAATGACCCCCGAAAACAAGAAGCCCTCTCCGGCGGGAGAGGGCTTTTATGCTGCCCGGAAAGGCGGTCACGCGACCGTCTTTCCGTTGATGATCACCCGGACGATCTCTGAATCGCTGACCATCGGGTCACCTTTCGTGAGCACGATGTCGGCATCCTTGCCGGCTTCCAGCGAACCGACCCGGTCTTCGATGCCCAGATGGCGGGCCGGGTTGATGGTGATCGCCTGCAGAGCCTTAAAAGGATCCATGCCCGCCTTCACGGCCAGCCCGGCGCAGAGCGGCAGGTATTCCTGCGGAATGACCGGCGCGTCGGTGATGATGGAGACCGGGATGCCCGCTTCCGCCAGGATGCCGGGGGTCTCCCAGCTCTTGTTGAGGAGCTCCAGCTTGGACGGATGGCCGAGGGTCGGGCCTACCGCGACGCGGACGCCGGCCGCCTTCAGCTCGTTCACGATGAGGTGCCCTTCCGTACAGTGCTCGATGGTGATCCGGACGTCAAATTCCTTCGCGATACGAATCGCGGTCAGGATATCGTCCGCACGGTGGGCGTGGGCTTTCAGGGGAATCTCCTTCTTCAGCACCGGAATCAGGGCTTCCATCTTCATATCGAATCTCGGGCGCTTGGTCACGTCGTCTCCGGCCGCTTCCTTCCGGGCCAGGTAATCCTTCGCCAGAAAAAGCTGTTCGCGGAGCACGGCGGCGGTGGTCATGCGGGCCGAGATCTTCTTGTCCTTGTAGCAGCGCTTCGGATTCTCGCCGAAGGCGCATTTCATCGCGACCGCCGGGCAGACCACGGCTTCGTCCACGGAATTGCCCACCGTCTTGACAGCCAGGAAGGTGCCGCCGAGCACGTTCGCGCTGCCGGGACCGGCGCCAACGCAGGTCACACCGCCTTCGCGGGCCAGTTTGATGGCCTTATCGTGCGCGTTGTAGCTGTCTATGCCCCGAAGATGCGGAACCGCCGGGTCGTTGTGTTCGTTGTAGTCGTTCGAACCGCCGGTCGGGCCGCCGGTCGAATCCAGCCCCAGATGGCTGTGGGCGTCGACAAAACCCGGATAGGCGCGGAGGCCTGCTCCCTCGATCACCTCTCCCTCTGCCGGAAGATCCGTCCCGATGGCGGCGACCTTCCCGTCGCGGATCAGGATGTCGCCCTCGTACGGCGCCTCATGTACCGCGTCGTAGATCGTCACTTTCCGAATCAGCATAGTAACCTCCTTAAGTACAAAAGGGACCCGGCCGCAAGGCCCGGGCCCCTTTTCGGATGACTTAGTCCTGTTTGACGTGCACGTCGAGCTGCTGGTAAGGGATATGGATGCCTTCCGCGTCGAAGCGGGCCTTCACCTGTTCCAGCATATCGAAGTAGACGGTCCAGTAATCTTCGGCCTTCACCCAGGCGCGGGTGGTCAGGTCGATGCTGCTCGTTCCCTGCGCGCTCACGCGGACGAAGGGAGCCGGATCCTTCAGGACCTTCTCGTGGCCGTTCATGATCGCCGCCAGGATCTCCTTCGCCTTGCCGAAATCATTCTGGTAGGAGATGGAGAAGGTCTGGTCCACACGGCGCAGATCCTTGACGGAGTAGTTGACGACCGTGGAGCCGGAAGCCGTCCCGTTGGGGATGATGATCACGCGGTTGTCCAGCGTCGTAAGCTTGGTGGCGCAGAGGCGGATATCCTCGACCGTTCCGGTGTAGCCGGCGCACTCGATGAAGTCGCCGATCTTGAAGGGGCGGGTCACCAGGATCAGGATGCCGCCGGCGATATTGCCCAGCGCTCCGTTGACAGCCAGGCCGACGGCCACGCCGAGGGAGGCGATCAGGGCCGCGATGCCCGAAGTGTCAAAGCCCAGATAGCCGACCAGGCAGACGACGACCAGAAGCTTCGCGACGATCCGGATGACGTTGAACAGGACGCGCGCCAGCGTGGAGTCCAGTTTGCCCTTCGCTTCCGCTTTCTTCTGAAGCTTGCGCGTGATGACGTTGATCAGACGGAAGGCGATCAGCAGTACAATGATCGCGATCACGATCTTGAGGCCCGTGTTCATGATCCAGCTCATGATCGTGGATCCGATTTCTTCCCAGTTCATACAGTTCCTCACTTTCCCTGGCGCCCATCGGGCGCCCGTATGCGTATATTGTAGCCGATTTCCGGCCCCGGTTCAAGATTCGCGGCAAAAAATCATGCCTTGGTTTCCGCTGTCCGCGCCAGCCTTGCCAGGTCTTCCGGCAGGGTCAGCTTTTCGTTGTCCGCGCTTCCCGGAACGAGACGCACCGGAAAGCCGGCCTCCTCCAGAAGGGAACAGTCGTCGGTCAGATCTATGCGGCCGCGGAAGCGTTCGTGGAGCGGCAGGAGCACCTCCCGGCGGAAGCACTGAGGGGTCTGGACGAGCCAGGTGTTCCGGCGGGGCGTCGTGGAGAGGACCAGGCCGTCCTCGTCGGTGATCTTCACGGTATCCCGGCTCCGCACCGCGACCGCCGCTCCCGGAACGGTCTCCACCGCCGCGAGCAGGTCCTCCATGAACCGCCGGCAGAGTCTCGGCCGGGCTCCGTCCTGGATGAGGACGATCTCCCCGGAGGTCTCCGAAAGGCCCCGGAAGACCGATTCCTGACGGGTCGCGCCGCCGAAGACCAGCTGCACCGGCAGGTCCCCCCTGGCGCCGTCCGCGCCGCGGGCCGCCGCCAGGATCTCCCGCACCGCCGCCTCTTCCTGCGGCCGGCAGACCAGCACCAGCTCGGAAAAACGCCCGAAGCGGAGCATCTCCTCCAGACTGTACTGCAGGACGGGCTTTCCGCTCAGGGGAAGCAGAACTTTATTGACAGGCCCGCCGAAGCGGGTCCCGCTGCCGCCCGCCAGCAGGATGCCGGATACGGACGGCTCGTTTCGTTTATCATGATTCATTGACAGCCTCACAGGGAAGAAGGATCCAGTCTTCCGGCACTTCCCGGTCCGCCGAAAGCCGCCGGAGGGCCTCATCCCGCGCCGCCGCGTCCGAAAACAGGCCGCAGACCGCCGATCCGGAGCCGGAAAGGAGCGCGCCCAGGGCCCCGGCTTTCTTCAGTTTTTCGCGGATCGGGGCCAGATATTCCTCCGGGACCGCCTCCTCGAACGAGTTGAACAGCCACCCGGCGATCGTCCGGGTATCCCCCTCGTACAGGGCCTCCCTGATCCGGCGGCTGTCCCGGTCGCCGGCCAGACGGCTGCGGCACACCCCGAGCTCATCCAGCCTGCGGTACATGGCGGCCGTGGAAAAGGCTTCCGGGGGCTTCACGATCAGGAAGGCGCCGTGCCAGTCCGACCGGATCCGCCGGACCGCCGCTCCCGGCCCGCGGCCGCGGGACGCTCCGGGGAAAAGGAGGGCCGGCACGTCCGCGCCGAGCTGCTGAGCCAGGCCGGTCAGAGCCTTCTGCCCGAGTTTCAGCTTCCACAGGCGGACAAGGCCCGTCAGCATGGCCGCCGCGTCGCCGCTGCCGCCGCCGAGCCCCGCCTCGCGGGGGATCCGCTTTTCCAGACGCGCCCGGATGCCGGCCGCGCCCTCCCGGTACGGGCGCAGCAGCCGGTAAGCCCGGCAGACCAGGTTGTCCTCCGTCTCCAGCGCCGGATCGGAGCAGGAAAAAAGCAGCCCCTCTTGTTCGCAGGGTTCGATCTCCAGCCGGTCACAGAGCGAGACGGGCTGAAAGACCGTATCGATCTCGTGGTACCCGTCCGGCAGCTTTTTCAGCACGGACAGGGTCAGATTGACCTTGGCGCGGGGATACAGGATCATGTCTCGTCCCCCACGGTCAGAATACAGAAAACGCTCACGCCTTCGCCCCGGCCGAAGGCCGTCAGCCCTTCGCCGGTCGTGGCCGTGATGCCGACCGCCTCTGTGCCGACCCCCAGCAGCGCCGCCAGGGACCGCCGCATCTCCGGGATGCGCGGCGTGATCTTCGGACGCAGGCCTTCGATGCTCACCGACAGATGGACCACGGGAGCCTTCAGATAACGGAGCGCGCTGCGAAGATAGGCCCGGCTGTCTGTTATTCCCTGTGCGCACATCTCATCGGCATAGCCGCCGAGGATGTTCCAGCCGGTGATGCCCGAGACCGCGTTCGTCACCGCGTGCAGGACCACGTCTCCGTCGCTGTTGGCGAGAAAGCCCGGCACTTCCGGAAAAACGACGCCCGCCAGTACGCAGGGCTTTCCGGAGTTCTCTTCAAAACGGTGGCTGTCCTGGCCGATCGCGCATTTCATCTTTTACACCTGATTCCTTCTGTATTCGTCCTTCCAGCTCTCCAGAAGCTTCTCCGCCTCTTCCCGGATCGCGGACGCCGGCGCGTCCTTCAGCGTCATCGCTTCCAGACCTTTGCCTTCGAAGATCGCCTGCTGCTCGCGGTCGCGGAAATGCCGCTCGAATTTTTCCTCCTGCGCGGGCGTGGTCAGCCCTTTAAGATCCTCCGGGAAGGGAGCCTCCGGGCTCAGCCGGGACAGCACCCACAGTTCCTCCAGGATCACCTCGTCGACCAGGAAGGAATAGGCTTTCCGGTAGCTCTCCCGCGCCTCGCGGTAGTTCTGCATGCGGGCCAGCACGCTGCCGCGGTTGTGCCAGATCTTTCCGATAAAGCTGCTGTCGGCCTTAAGTTCGGAGCCTTTGCCGAGCAGTTCCTCGTAGGCATGGAGCGCTCCGTAGTAGCGGCCGCGCCGGAACAGCTCGTCCGCACGGCTCTTTTCGCGCTCGTGCTCCGGCTGCAGGGCCAGCGTCTCCATCTGCTTTCGGAAGGCGAACAGTTCGCTCCCGCTGTAGTATTTCAGTTCCTGCAGGATCAGGACCAGCGCCTCGCTCTGAGGCGTCTGCCCCCGGTACCGCCGCAGCCGCTCCGCCAGCGCCCCCTGCCCGAGTTCCTCCAGGAAGGGAAACAGGCTGTCGTCGGGGAAATCCTCCGGAAGCAGCAGCGCGTGATTGTAGAGATAGTAGCTCAGTTCCTCCCCCGTATAAAGGTGCAGCCCCAGCTCCGGAACGTAGTAGGGGTGCCGTACGGGAATGGTCTGGCAAAGAATCAGTCCGCCCATGGAGTCTCCTTTCCGCCGCGGCTACGAGATGAGAAAGTCCTTGCGGAAGCTCAGCCCGCTGGAGGGGAAGAGCTCGCCGAAGCCCTTGTCCACCACCCGCAGCATCACATGATTCTCCGAGGCGAAGGAAAGGATCACCTCGATCCGCGTCGTCTTGTTGGGCCGGGCCGGCAGCTCCGCGAGCGAAAGGGAGATGCTCTCCTCCCGCTGGCTGGCGAAGGAAGTCACCTGCAGCTCCAGCGTGTGGGTATCGTCCAGGATGAATTCCGCTGAAGAGCGGGCCTCGTACCAGTTGGTGCCCGCCGCCGCCAGGACCAGGGACTCGTTCTTTCCGTTCTGGACCGCGTACAGGCTGATCGTGGAGGAGATGCGCCCCTCGCAGAGGCACAGGAAGGGATAGCGGGATTCCCGGAGCGAACGGTCGAAGGCGATGTAGGCAGCTCCGTCCGAGAAGAGGTGCTGCCCCAGGAAGACCTTCCGCTTGTTGCACAGCTTCCGGGTGAAATCGCCCGCCCAGTCCGCCGAGGAAAAGCCCTCGCCGGTCAGGAAGACGGAGGTGATCACCTTGCGGGCCAGCATCCGGTCCGCGACCGCGGAGAGGATCGTATCGGCCATCCGCTCGCCCATCGGCGTGGAGAGGAGGTCCAGATCGAACCCTTCCTCGAGAGCCTCGCGGCGGGCCTCCAGCACCTGCGGCTTGCGGCCGCGGGCCACCTTCATTTCAAAGTAATCGAGCCCGTCGTCCGTGAGGTCGAAGGCGGCCACCTGATTGACCCAGATATCCTTCGACTGGCTGACCACGTAGTAGGCGAAGCATTCTGTATGGCTGAGAAAGCGCACCCGGCCGCGCGGGATCTTCAGCCGGTCGCAGGCCAGGACCAGGCGGTCCAGCAGATCCGCCTCCAGTTTCCGGAGGGTGATCGCCAGGCCGGCGACCCGCTGCTGCCCGTATTTTTCCCGCGGCAGGGCCAGGATGCGCTCCAGGAACAGGGTCAGCAGATCGACCGCGCTGTAGCAGACGCCTTCGATCGTCGCCGTCCCGTCCCGGCGGAGCAGCTTTACCAGCTTGTCGACCATCGTCCCCTCGCCCATCAGGGCCCGGCGGTAGCCTTCGGAGCCGATGCGCCACTCGTCCTTCCCGCGGATCTTGCAGAGCACGGTAGGGATCAGGCAGGAATTCTCCTCTGTCCCGAGAAGGACCGGCTCCGCCGTCATGCTCTCCGGGGAGAAACAGCTGATCTGACTGTAGGAATCGGTGAGATCGATGCCCAGAATTAAACCGTCCACGGTGTTCCTCCCTTACAGAATTCCGAATGTATTTTTCAGGATCACGTCTTCCCGGCCGTAATCCACGAGCTGCTTCTGCCAGTCCGGGTCCTCCGCGTGCTCCGCGCCTTCCAGCAGGGCGTTCAGCTTGCGGAAGCGGCTGTCGCTCAGGCGGTCTCCCTCCTCGCGGGTCACCCGGCCCTCCTCCAGGATCCGCCCGCCGGCCCGGATGCGGTACTCCGCGGTCTCTCCGGCGAACAGCAGCAGGGCTTTCACGTAAATGCCCCGGTAGACGGCCGGCATCTCGCTGTAAATGTAGTCCCGGCCTTCTTCCTTCGGCAGGATCCGGAGACCGATCTCCGGCAGGCCCCCGGGCTCGCCCCGGTATTCGATCAGCGTTTTGTCCACCAGCTCGGGCGGCAGATTGACGAAGCGTCCCAGCTTCGTCTCATAGGCGAACCAGAGACCCTTTCGGTACAGCTGCCACACCAGCGCCTCCGCCAGCGCCTGATCCTGCTCGTTGAGGCTCTCCTCCTGCGAATAGCGGTAGGTCAGCGCCATCTGGCAGACCGCGGGCAGATATTCCGGCCGCTTTTCCGACAGCGCCCAGGTTTTCAGAGCGTCGATATCCTGCTCCGTCAGGCTGATCTCTCCCCGGAAGTACCGGTCGCTCTGCACGACGGCCAGGGCATTCTCCAGCATGGGATCCGGACGGTCGGTCCCGGCGCGGTAAAGGCCCGCGACCCACTCCAGATCCTCCGTGATCCCGCAGAAAAGCATCTGCGCCAGCAGGCGTTCCGGCATATCGTACGCCAGCCCGCGGCTCTGGAGAGCAGCGCGCAGGATCTCGCGCATCTCTGCGGTGCCGCCGTTGAAGAAACGGCAGAGGTAGGTGAGCGTGACGGCCCCGCAGATCCCTTCGCGGTACAGCCAGACCGACGCCCGGAAGGGCAGTTCCTCGTATTCGTAGCGCAGCAGGCGGATCTTCCGGCTGACCAGGCGGAGAAGATCCTCCCCGTCCGCGTCCCGGAAGCCGAAGCGGCCGATCAGGACAAAAGCGGTGTCCAGATCCTCCAGACGCGCCGCCTGCCCGATCAGACAGCCGGCGGAGCCTTCCTCCAGCGGCACCTGGCGGACGGTCTCCCGGAGGAGCGCGCCCGCTTCCCGGTCATCCCGGCGGGACGACGGAGCGAACAGGCTTTTCAGGATCTCCCGGCGATAAGCGGGACTGAGGTCTTCCGCCGCCAGCAGCCCCGCAAAGGCCTGCGGATCGCGCACGGCCCGCCCCTTCTTCACTTCTTCCAGTTCCTGCAGGAAGCAAAGCGGCAGATCTTTCCCGAGTTCCAGGCATTTCTCGCGCAGTCCCTCCGCGCCGTTCATCAGTTTCCGGCGCTCGGCCGGCACGTCACGCCAGCGCAGACCTTTCCGGTCCACATAGACGATCGCGGCGTCGGGCCGGTACAGGGGCACCAGCGCCTCCCCGTCCTTTACGGGGACCAGGATCTCGCCCGCCAGCTCGCGGTACTGCACCGCGACGGAGGCCAGCTCCGTCCGCGGGAAACGGAAATGCTCCATCGCGAGCATCTCCCACAGGATCCCGGCGGTCTTCTCCTCGACGACCTCGGGAATGAACATCTTTTCGTACAGGCCGGCCATCTCCTCGCTGATCTCGCCGGCCAGCAGCCGCTCGAGGGCGAAATTCTGCATCTGCGTTTCGTACAGGCGGTAGATGCGCCCGTCCGGCGGGCAGGTGCGGAGGATATTGCCGTAAAGGGCCCGTCTGGCCGGCAGAAGCGCGGGCGGATTGTACGAGAAATAGAGGAGCACCATCTTGGGCAGAGGCTCCCGGTATCCCTCAGGCAAGGTGGCCAGATAGTATTCGTAAAGCTGCGTGAGGCGCAGATCCGCCTCGATTCCCAGCGCGTAATAGCGATGATAGAACGGTTTCATAAGCCCGGCGGCGAGCAGTTTGCGGACCAGGGTCTCCAGCACCGCCTTTTCGGCCGTCGTCTCGTACAGGGCTGTCAGAATACGGAAGTCCAGCGTGGAAAAGCCCTTTCCGGCCCCCGTTTCCGCGGCCAGCGCCAGAGCCGCCTCGCGGCTCCACAGACCGTACTTGGCGCCGAACAGCTTCAGGCGTCGCAGGAAGGCATCGTCCCCGCCAAGCAGCTCCGGCCGCTCGCTGAGCACCCGGCAGCCCTCCATCCGCAGGGCCGAATTCATGAGGCCCTCCGCCTCGTAGGCCCGGAGCTTTCCGAGGATCTCCTCGGCCGTCATCTGGCCGAACTCGCCCAGGCGAAGCTTTAAAAGGAGCAGCAGCGGATCGTCCAGACCGCCTTCCTCCTCGTAGCGGGCCAGCAGCCGGCTGACTCCCGCCACGGAATCGCGGCTCGTTCCGAGCAGCGCCTCCAGATACAGGAACCAGAGATAGGCTACCGGCTCGCGGGCGCGGGCGCGCTGCACCTCGGTGCGCAGCTCCCCGAGCAGTTCCCGCTCCTCCTGCCGCATTTCCAGCTTGCGGAGCAGCTCTGCCCGCAGCACCCGCAGAGTCAGGCTTTCCTCCCGCAGCGCGCAGAAACGTTCGAAAGCAGTGAGGACTTCCGCCCTCATCACCGGCGGATCCGCGCAGGAATACAGGCGGATCAGAGTCTTTTCCAGATCCAGCTCGGCTGCCCGGCGCGCCACGGCGGTGCCTTCGCGGCTGCCGTCCGCCTCCAGACGGACCTCGAAGGGGATCCGGAACTGCTCCCGCCCGGTATCCACCGTCAGGGTCCCCTGGCGCTTTCCGGCGCCCAGCTTCTTCCGGCTGAAGATCACCGGGAAGCGGTACTCGCTGCCGGTAAAATCGCGCGCGGAGATCTTGTCGCGGGTCACCCGCATGAAGTCTTCCGAGCAGGAAAGCTGCACCGACAGGGCGCCCTCTCCGCTGCGGACCAGCCGGATCTCCGCCCGGTCCTGCCCTTCCTTCAGTTTATAGTAATGCGTGGTCGTATCCACCGTCAGCAGGACGGTGCGGCCGATGCCGAAAGCCGTCAGAAACTCTTCCAGCGCCCCTTTCGGGTCCGCGGAGCGCCTGAGCGCCCGGCAGAGAGCGGCTTTCCCGGGGTCCGCCGCGACCAGCGGCGCCCTTTCCAGCAGACCGGAGGTAAACAGCCTGGTCAGCGTCTCGGGGGACTCTTCCCAGAGTTTTTTCAGGTCCTCCCGGTCTGCCGGCAGACTGTCGGCTCCGGCGATCCCCTGCCGGAACGTGAATTCGTAGGGGACCGTCCGTTCCCCCGCGTTCGTGACCAGCGTAAAGCAGCCGGAAAGCACCTCCGCCTTCCGGATCCGCTCGCCGTGCACCGTGAACGGCACGGCGGCCTGCGTTCCTCCGAACGCATTGTCCGGGATCTCGATCCGGTCGTCGTCCGCGTACAGGAGTCCGCGGAACGGCATCTGGCTTCCGCTTTCCAGCCGGATCTCGCCCTTCCCGGACTGGCCGCAGAGCAGCGTCTCCCGGATCTCTGTCTTCAGGAGGCGGATCTCCGGCAGTTTCTGGTCGATCATTCCCTTCGCCAGCATGGCGATCTTTTTTCTCATGGACGGCGTCCTTTCTCCCGCGGAAAAGATCCCGGATCTTTTCCGCCCGGATGTCTATTCCAGAGTTTTCAGAAACTCCATATATTTTCGGATCTCTTTTTCGTAGCCGTTCTCCCCGGGCTCGAAGAAACGCTCGCCGGCCACCTCGTCCGGCAGATACTGCTGCTTCACATAGTGCCCCGGGAAGTCATGCGCATAGGTGTAGGCCGGCTTTTCCCCCGCGCCGCTGCTCATCAGATGGACGTTCATCAGGTGCAGCGGCACGGTCTCGGTCTCGATCTTTGCGACCGTATCCAGCGCTTTCCCGATCGCCAGATACGAGGCGTTGCTCTTCGGCGCGGTCGCCACGTAGACCGCCGCCTCCGCGAGCGGGATCCGCCCCTCGGGCATGCCCACACGCTCCACCGTCTCCGAAGCCGCCACCGCGACCAGAAGGGCCCGCGGATCGGCCATGCCCACGTCCTCGGACGCGCAGATCATGATGCGCCTCGCGATGAACTTCGGATCTTCCCCCGCGTAGAGCATCCGCGCCAGATAGTAGACAGCCGCGTCCGGATCGGACCCGCGCATGCTCTTGATGAAGGCCGAAATCACGTCGTAGTGACCGTCCCCGCCCTTGTCGTAGCGGATCATCCGTTTCTGGATACACTCTTCCGCCACCGGCAGGGTGATGCGGATGACCCCGTCCGGCCCGGGCTCGGTCGTAAGCACCGCCAGTTCGACCGCGTTGAGCGCCCGGCGCGCGTCTCCGTCCGCCGTATCGGCCAGAAAGGCCGCCGCCTCGGGTTCGATCACCGCCCCGTAGGCCCCCATGCCTTTTTCCTTATCCGTGACGGCCCGCCCGATGAGGGCGAGGATATCGTCCCGGGAGAGCGGCTTCAGCTCGAACACCAGCGAGCGCGAAAGCAGGGCCTTGTTCACTTCAAACAGCGGATTCTCGGTCGTGGCGCCGATCAGGATCACCGTCCCGTCCTCCACAAAGGGCAGCAGGAAGTCCTGCTGGGCTTTATTGAATCGGTGGATCTCGTCAATAAACAGGATCGTTCTGCGCCCGTAGGAAGCCCGGACGCGCCTGGCCTCTTCCACCACGTCGGCCATCTCCTTCTTGCCGGAGGTGGTCGCGTTGATCTGGCAGAATTCCGCCTTTGTCTGCGCCGCGATCACGGACGCCAGGGTGGTCTTCCCGGTGCCGGGCGGTCCGTAAAAGATCACTGAGGAGAGCTGGTCCGCCCGGATAGCCCGGTACAGCAGCTTGCCCGGAGCGAGGATATGCTGCTGCCCCACCACCTCTTCCAGACGGGTAGGCCGAAGCCTCCTCGCGAGCGGCGACTCCTTCTCCTTCGCTTGTTCATTCATGTATTCGAACAGATCCATGGGACGCTCCTTTTCCCGGGCACTCCCGGGTCTTTCCCAGTTTCAGTATAGCACAGAACCTGCCTCTCCGGGGAAGATCTTTCCCCTTTTTCGCGGCTCTGTGATATACTTTGCGCAGTGCGCATAAGAAGGAGCATCCGCCATGTTTTACGTTGCCCGACACGGCCAGACCGACTGGAACATCAGCGGTCTCTACCAGGGAGATACCGATACACTTCTGAACGCGGAGGGCCTCCGCCAGGCGGAAGGCCTGCGGGATTTTCTCGCCGGCTTTCCGATCGACCGCATCGTCTGCTCGACGCTGCGCCGGGCGAAAATCACGGCCGAGACCGTGAACGAGCGCCATCATGCCCCCGTCCTGTATACCGAAAAGCTGATCGAACGCGGCTTCGGCCGGTGGGAGGGCTCTCTTATCGCGGCTCACAGGGACGATCCGAACCGGCCCCGTTTCCCCTATCTTTCCGAAACGGACCTGCCCTACGGCATCGAACCGGCGCGGGCCATCTGTGACCGCGTCTTTTCCCTGCTCAGCGGCCTGGAAGAAAAATACCCGGGACAGAACATCCTCATCGTCACACACGGCGGTACGATCGGGGCGATCAACGCCTATTTCCGGGGCTTTGGAGAAGACGGCCGGCGGATGATGCACCGGGCGACCGGGAACTGCCAGCTGCTGGCCTATGAAAAACGGGAGGAAGCCGGCGGCTCTTTCCCCGATCCGCTTTTCTCAGCCGACCGCTGACTGAAAAAGGAGGCGCTTCATTCCGAAGCAGCCTCCTTTATTCTTTTTCCGGACTCACCCGGCCTCTATCTCACCAGCGCCTGGATATCCTTCGTATTGCTGAGCACCAGCAGATGGTCCTCCGTGCGGAAACGGTAAGAGACCGGCGGCATGGGCGAAACGATCCCGTCTGTCTTGGTCGCCAGGATGCTCACGTTATAATTCACGCGGACGTCCAGTTCGCCGATCGAGCGGCCGAGCCAGGCGGCCGGCGCCGTGATCTCGTAGATCTTGTAATCGCCGGTCAGCGGCATGCAGTCAAAGATGGAATCGTTGCAGGCGCTGACTGCCAGGTTCTCGGCGATCTCCTTTTCCGGATAGATGATGTAGTCCGCACCGCTGCGCCGGAGGAACCTGGCCTGCACCTCTTCCGACGCCTTGGAATAGACGACCTTTGCCCCCAGCTCCTTCAGATGGTCGGTGATGACCAGGCTGGTCTGAAAGTCGTTGCCCACGCTCACGAAACAGGCGTCGAACGCCGCCACGTCAAAGGAGCGGAGGGTCTCCGGGTCGGTGCAGTCCCCGATGCGGGCACTGACGCCCAGCGGAAGGACGCGGTTGACCGCCGCCTCATCCTGGTCAGCCACCATCAGCTCGCAGGACTGGCGGGAAAAAGCCTCCGCCAGCAGGCAGCCGAAATTGCCGAGCCCTATGATCAGAAAAGATTTCATAAGTACCTCCCCGCGCCGCTTGCGCGTCTCTTCCGGACGGGCCTCACCCGACCGTGACGGAAGCCTCCGGATAGGTGACCGGCGGTTTCTTCCGCTTTTCCAGCAGCGCCACAGAGAACGAGACGCTGCCCACCCGGCCCATGAACATGAGCAGGGCGATCAGATAGGACGAGAACGGACTGAGCCCGGACGTGATGCCGGTGGACATGCCTACCGTCCCGATGGCCGAAAACGATTCGAAAAGCGCGTCCGAAAGGGCCGCCCCGTCGACGCCGCAGAGAACGAGCGTTCCGAGGACCGCCGCGCTCAGGTTGGTGATGAACACCGTCGCGCTTTTGACGACTGTCTCTCCGGAGATGCTGCGCCCGAAGACCGATACCTTCTTCCGGCCGCGGAACGCCGCAAAGGCGGAAAGAAGCAGCACCGCCGCGGTGGTGGTCTTGATGCCGCCGGCCGTCGAACCGGGCGACCCGCCGATAAGCATGAGCACTACCGTCAGAAGCTTGGATGCGTCGGGCAGGGCCGCCGTATCGGTGGAGTTGAAGCCCGCGGTCCGGGCCGTGGCGGAAGAAAAGAGCGCTTCCAGAAGGCGGGTCCCGAAAGACGTCTCCTCCCCGCTCCCTGTTCCCAGCAGCAAAAACAGCAGGGCGGATCCGAAAAGCAATCCCGCCGAGATCACCAGCACCAGTTTTGTGTGCAGCGAGTACCGGCGCCAGCGGAAACGGTTCTTCAAAAGATCGTCCCAGACGAAAAAGCCCAGGCCGCCGATCACGATCAGAGCCGTGACCGTCAGGATGACCAGCGCGTCCCCGTGAAACAGCATCAGGGAAGGCAGCTCCTCCCGCCCGGTAAAGAGATCGAACCCCGCGTTGCAGAACGCCGAGACCGAGTGGAAAACGCTGTACCAGAGCCCGCGCGCAAAACCGTAGAGCGGAACGAAGCGGACTGCGAGGAGCAGGGCGCCGGTCCCTTCCAGGATCGCCGTCCCCGCCGCGATCTTGCCGGACAGCCGAAGGATCCCGTCCACCTGGGAAAGATTCAGGCTCTCCACCATCGTCTCCCGGGCGCTCAGCCGCATCCGCTTGTTGAGGATCCGGAAGAACAGGGTCGCGATGGTCATGAAGCCGAGTCCGCCGATCTGGATCAGCAGCAGGATGACCAGCTGGCCGAAGAAGGACCAGCTGCTGCCCGTCGGCAGCAGGGTCAGTCCGGTCACGCAGGACGCCGAAGCCGCCGTGAAAAAGGCGCTCCGGAAACCGACCGATCCGCCCGAGGCCGCCGACAGCGGCAAAGCGAGCAGCCCCGTGCCGAGGAGGATCATGATCAGATAGCCCAGAAAAATGACCTGAACGTGGGATAATCGTTTCTTCATGGATTTAGTCGTGCTTCCAGGTCGTCCGCGACAGGAGGGCGATGATGGGGAAGATCTCCAGACGGCCGGCCAGCATATCGAAGATCAGGACCAGCTTGGAGAAGATGCTGAAGCTGCCGAAGTTGCCCATCGGGCCGACCTCGCCGAGGCCGGGACCGACGTTGTTGAAGCAGGCGAGCACGGCTGTGATGGAGGTGGTCAGATCCTTGCCGTCCAGCGTAAGCAGCAGAAAACTCGTCAGGATGATCACCACGTAAGCCGCCAGATACGTGCCGAGGTTGTCCAGCACGGATTCGCTGACGGGCTGGCCGTTGCTGCGGACGGGGATGACCCGCCCGGGGCGGATAAGCTTCCGGAGGTTCCGGCTCAGGTTCTTCAGGATCAGCTGCAGGCGGATGCACTTGAGGCCGCCGCCCGTACTGCCCGCGCTCGCGCCGAGAATGGTCAGAAAGACCAGTACCCCCTTGGCCACCGTCGGCCAGAGGTTGAAGTCCGCCGTGGCGAAGCCGGTGGTGGACATGATGGACGAAGCCTGAAAGAACGAAGCCCGGAGCGTCTCCTCCCAGCCGGAGAAACGGCTGCGCACGGAGACCGCGATCACGAGGCCGCAGGCCAGGAAGGTCAGGAAATAAAACCGCAGCTCGGAGTCGCGGACCACATTCCGCGGCTGTCTCCTAAGCAGCAGGTAGTAGCAGCTGAAGTTGACGCCGAAGAGGAACATGAACAGCGTCGTCACCCACTGGATATAGGGGGAATACCCGCCGAGACCGCTGTTGGTCACGGCAAATCCGCCGGTTCCGGCCGTACCGAAGCCGATGCAGACCGCGTCGAAAAGCGGCATGTCGAGGGCCAGAAGGATGATATCGACGACCGTCAGGGAAATATAGATGAGATAGAGGATGCGCGCCGTGCGGCGGATCTGGGGCACCAGTTTTCCGACGCTCGGCCCGGGACTCTCCGCCCGCAGCAGGTGCATGGTGAAGCCGGCTCCCCGGTTTCCCTGCGGCACCAGCGCCAGCAGAAAGACCAGCACGCCCATGCCGCCGATCCAGTGCGTGAAGCTGCGCCAGTAGAGCAGGCTCTTGTCCAGGCTCTCTACTTCGGAAAGGATCGATGCTCCGGTGGTGGTAAAGCCGGAGACCGTCTCAAAAAACGCGTCGATAAACGCGGGGATCTCCCGCGACAGGAAAAACGGAAGGGCGCCCGTCAGCCCCAGGACCAGCCAGGAGATACCGGCACAGGCAAGACCTTCCTTCTCGTAGAAGTCGTCCGCCTTCTCTCCCCGGCTGAGGAGCGCCAGGATCCCGCTGAGGGCCAGAATGAACAGCAGCGTCCACAGATAGGCCTCCGTGGCGCGGGGCTCCCGGTAAACGAGCGACAAAACCAGGGCCGGCAGCATCAGGCCGGCCTCGATGGCCAGGATCAGGGCGGTAAAGCGGCTTAAGGACTTGTAATTCATGCCGCCTCCCTATACGAAAATATCGTTGAACCGGACGATGCTCCGGCTGTCCGTGGAGATCACGACCACCGTATCGCCCTCGCTGTAGCGGGAAGTGCCGCCGCCGATCGTCAGCTGGTTCTGGTGGAAAATGGCGGCGATCAGGATGCCCGGCTTGATCTTCGATTTGAGTTCTCCGAGAGGCGTATCCTGATTCAGCGCGCCGGCGCCGATCACGAACTCCGACGCCTGGACCTGGCCGCCTGCCACCGTCTGGACCGTCAGGGCCGTCTCGCCAGTGGTATCGCGCATGGACCGCACGTAACGGACTACGATGTCGCTGCAGATCTGTTTGGGGGAAATGACGCTCCCCAGAGACAGGCTTCCGATGATCGTCTGGAGCTCGTCGATGTGCCCCTGCTTGGTGATCACGATGGGCACCTTCTGGCTGGCCGCATAGAGGCTCATGACGATGTTCAGTTCGTCCATGCCCGTCAGGGCCACGAAGGCGTCGCTCGTGGAGATCCCTTCCCGTTCCAGCGTCGAGGGATCGGTGATATCGCCGCAGCTGATGCTGACTTTCGGCAGCCGCTTGGCCAGATCCTCGCAGCGGGCCCGGTCGCGGTCGATCACCTGCACCTGTATCCCGTCGCGCTCCAGCATCTGCGCGAGGTAATAACTGATGCGGCCGCCGCCGCCAAGGATCACGCGCTTCACCTTGTGGGTGATCACGCCCAGCCGGCGCAGGATCCCGCTCAGGTCCCGGGCGGGAGCCGTCATATAGATCCTGTCGCCGGCCTTCAGCTCGAAGGCGCCGGACGGCAGGGTCACTTCGCTGCCGCGCATGACCGCGCAGATCAGGACCCGTGTCTTCAGCACTTCGGGGATCTCTTTCAGTTTCAGGCCCGTCAGGGGACTGTCTTCTTTCAGGCGGAACTCCACCAGTTCGACCTGCCCCTTGGCAAACGATTCCCGTTTCAGAAAGCCGGGATACCGCAGCAGGCGCTCGATCTCTTCCGCGGCGCTGCGTTCCGGATTGACGATGAGTGACAGACCGAAGATCTCGCGCATCTCCACGATCTGCTGGGCATATTCCGAATTCCGGATCCGGACGATGGTATGAAGGCGGGGATTGATCTGGCGGGCCGTCACGCAGCACAGGAGGTTCACCTCGTCCGCGTCGGTGACCGCGATCAGAAGGTCCGCCTCGGCGGCGCCGGCCTCTTCCAGCACCTGCATGTTGGCACAGTTGCCTTCCATCCCCATCACGTCATATTGCGAACAGACCCGCTCCAGCAGATCGGAGCGGCGGTCGATCACGGTGATATCGTTTCCGTCGGCAGCCAGCTCCGCGGTGAGCGTGGTCCCTACTTTTCCGGTTCCGGCAATGATGATCTTCATGTCGATATTCCCTTCCGGAAGTCCTGCCCGGAGGCAGGCCCATAATCGTTCGTATTATAACCTTTTCTCCCGAAAAAAACAAGCCCCGTCCCGATGAGGGGCGGGGCCTCCTCTTAGCTGTCAAGACATGTGTTACACTTTCTGGTGGAGAAGTATTCTGATACCAGCTGGTTGGGACTGCGAAAGCCTAACACGGTTTTGGCGGTGCTGTTGTAGCGCTTTACATGTTTCTTCAT
>JAEEGL011055242.1_pt1 | contig 28958 bp, 30 predicted proteins | sample 9134231 | NCBI WGS metagenome assembly JAEEGL01 (sample SAMN16246548, study PRJNA631951) | gut metagenome | biome: gut microbiome; feature: rumen; material: fiber-attached | host: Bos | place: Iran: Karaj | collected 2018-10 | reverse complement strand
CTCGGCGCCTGCGTTGTCGAAAAGCATGTAATGCTTGAAGGTGTGGAAAGTGCGGACAGCAAGTTCAGTATGACCATGCAGGAATTTGCGCAGATGGTCAGGGATATCAGAAATACAGAGCTTATAAAACAGGGACCGGATTACACTCTTACTCCGGGAGAAGTATCGCAGTCGGGATTCAGGAGAAGCATTTTTGCGGTCCGTGATATTAAAAAGGGAGAAGGCTTTACTCCGGAGAATACAGGTATCATCAGACCGGGACAGGGCCTTAAGCCAAAGTACGCAAAGAAGCTGTACGGAAAAACTGCTTCAAAAGATATCAGCAGGGGAACTCCGATTTCGGAGGACATGATAGAAGGCTGGAACTAAAGCTCACATACATAGGAGAAAGTTAAGGCTTCCGAGTATAGGCTCAGTTATAAAAAAGATTTGAGGAATTATAATGGCATTAAAGATCGGAGAAGTAGCGGAGATGTCAAAGACCGTTACTGAAAAGGATATATTGGATTATGCAGATATGACCGGGGATTACAACCCGATACATATTGACGAGGAGGCAGCGAAAAAAACGATATTCGGCGGAAGGATCGCCCATGGGGTATATGCTCTCGGACTTGTATCGGCGGTACTCGGAACAAAGATGCCGGGGTACGGGACTATCTTTCTCGGCCAGAATGTGAACTACAGACTTCCGATACGGATCGGAGATACCATCAGAGCGATATGCGAGGTATCTGAGATCATAAATGAAAAAAAGGGGATCTACAGGATAAATACCGTCTGTGTCAACCAGAACGAAGAAGTGGTACTCGACGGAGATGCGGTTGTAAAATATACGGAATAAGGATTTGAGGACAGGAATGAGCGGAAAGAACATATCAACCTTTTACAGCGAAGAGGAATTGAAAGAAATAGGCCTTAAGAGATACGGAAAGAATGTTTTGATAAGCAGGAATGCCGTTTTATACACTCCCGGTCTTCTTGAGGTGGGCAATAATGTCAGGATCGACGACTTCACCACGATAAGCGGAAAAGTCGTTATAGGAGATTATGTGCATATAGCACAGTTCTGCGGATTGTACGGAGGAGAGGAAGGCATTTTCATGGAGGATTTCTCCGGTCTTTCCTCAAGAGTGGCGATCTATGCTTCGTCGAATGATTACTCCGGCGAGTCTCTCACGAATCCCACAGTACCGGCAAAGTATAAGCCCGGAGACAAAAATGCCGCGGTAAGATTATGCAAACATGTTATTGTCGGAACAACAAGCGTCGTTCTCCCCGGAGTAACCATTGGTGAAGGAAGCAGCGTAGGTGCCATGTCTATGTGCGCAAAGAGCCTTGATCCCTGGGGAATATATGTGGGAAGTCCCGCTAAAAAAATTAAGGACAGAAGCAAAAAGCTTCTTGAACTTGAAGCACAGCTTCGCGCAGAGGAAGAATGATAATAATCAGAGCGGACGCAGGTCCAAAGATCGGTGCCGGACATATCATGAGATGTCTTTCGGTGGCGGAAAGCCTTAAACGAAAGAACGAAGAGGTCGTATTTATCTCGGCAGACGATCATGCAAAAAAAATAGTGGAAGAGAAGGACTTTGACTGCCTTGTTCTCGGCACGGACAGCTCATCGCCGGAAAAAGATACAGACCTGATCGTTCGGAGCGATGCATACGAAAGATGCAATGCCCTGATAACCGACGGTTATAACTTCCATCGCGATTTTTTTGAGCCGGTAAAGGGCGATAAGAAGCTTATATATTTTGATGATCTCATCTGCGAAACCTATCCGGCAGATATGATTATCAATTACAATATTTTTGCGGGGGAAGACGCATATAATAAACTGTACGAAAACGAAGCGGACCTTCCAAAATTTCTTCTCGGCCCAAAGTATGCTCCGCTTCGGGAAGAGTTTTCTTCGGCCGGGCAGACCAAAATAAAAGAAAAAGCGGAAAATATCCTTATCCTTACAGGAGGAGCCGATCCCTGCCATGTGGCATACTCTCTCTGTGAGGAGATCGTTAGTTCAGCGGATTCGGGAAGGCGTAGTGACAAAGCGGTATTTCATTTTGTGATCGGTGCGCTGTCGAAGGATTACGACGGGATAAACGCTCTCTCGGAGAAATGCCCGGATATCGTGATCCACAGGAATGTCCGGGATATGCGCTTACTTATGACAAAATGCGATATGGCGGTTTCCGCAGCCGGAAGCACTCTGTATGAGCTCTGCTCCTGCTCGGTTCCGACGATCTGCTATACTTCCGCGGATAATCAGATTGAAGCGGAGAAGGCATTTTCTCAGAAAGGGATAATGCTCTCTGCAGGTGATGTAAGGAAGAAAGCAGACTTCTTTAAGAACCTTTACGCGCTTATGACATCTTTGTCAGGGAACGCATCAAAAAGGGCGGAACTGTCTAAGAATGCCGCAGGGCTGGTCGACGGGAAAGGTGCTGACCGGATCGCCGACGAAATCATAAATCTTATATCGTTTTGATACGCAGGAAACGATTAAATCTCAAATTACGTCAGTAACCGATGTGATCAAGGAGCATAACATGAAGAACGGCAGAATTTATGTATGCCATACTTTTTATCACGTATATATCTCTTTTTTAAAGGAATTTGCTCTTCCTGTGGAGGAAAAAGGCAACGCGACAATGGTGCTGAGCCTGATGTCGAATGACTTCGGATCTCTGAAGGAGCGAATACCGAAATCAGGATATTTTAAAGAAGTCTACGAGTTTGACGAGCACAGCTTCAAGGCTTTTCCCGAGCTTGACAAGTACAGAAAGGACAGGGGAAATGCGCTGCTCAACATGATCCCGCGGATCATCTTCACATCGAAATTTGCGAAGCTTCAGGCACCCTTTGTGCCCATCGACTTCAGGAATTACGATGATATCTATGTATTCTGCGACAACGATCCCATCGGAGTCTATCTTAACAAAAACAGGATAAAATACCACGCTGTCGAGGACGGACTGAACTATCTTGCAAGCTTTATCAATGCGAAAAAGGACAATCAGGGCGGATTTGCGGTAAAGAAATTCATGAGCATGAAGCTCAATCTGATATTTATGCAGGACGGATACAGCAAATACTGCATCGATATGGAGGTCAACGATCTTTCACTTGTAAACGACGATCTCGGAAAATACAAAGAAGTGAAAAGATCAGAGCTTGAGGCGTCCCTTGACGATGAAATGAAAGAAACCCTGGTTGAAGTTTTTGTTGAGGATCTTGAGAGAATAAGGAAAGGCATAAAGGAACTCGGAGAAGGCAAAAAGAATATCATGATCCTCACGGAGCCCCTCTGCAGCCTTGATGTGAGAGAGCAGATCTTCAGGGATCTGGAGAATGAATATTCAAAAGAGGGTATCGTATTTTTCAAGATACACCCGAGAGATGAGCTTGATTACAAAAATAAGTTCCCGAATGTCTTTCAGTTTGACAAAAAGGTTCCTATGGAGATACTGAACTTTTTCCCGGGACTGCATTTTGACAAGGTTGTCAGTGTATTTACCCAGCTTGGAAGCATCCGGTTTGCCGATGAAAAGGTGTTCCTGGGTACCGAGTTCATGGATAAATATGAGGATAAATCGAAGCACGATTTCACGGTAGGAAATTACGGATGAGCACTGAAAAAAAACGAAATGCCAATATGGAGCTGTTAAGGATCATCTCAATGCTGATGGTCACGGTGCTCCATGCTCTCGGAAAAAGTGACCTTCTTGTCAGTTTCTCGGGAAGCGTCGGAGTAAACGGCACAGTTGCGTGGATATTTGAAGCATTATCCATCGGTGCCGTAAACATTTTCATGCTCATCTCCGGCTATTTTCTTGTAAATTCCGAATTTAAGATCCAAAAGCTTATAGACATAATATGCCAGGTTCTTTTCTACTCCGTCGGATCTTTTCTCGTATTTCTGATCTTCGGACTGGTAAAACCCGCGGATATCACGATCTATAATCTCTTGAACTATTTTCTTCCCATCCACATGGAAGTGTACTGGTTCATTACCGCATATGTAGTTCTTTACATTCTTTCCCCGATTCTGTCTAAGGGAATAAAAGCCGTTTCCCAAAAGACTCTGGGGATCGTGATCATCTGCATGCTCATTTACGAGTGCGGCTTTAAGAGCATCCTTCCGTTCAGGCTGACATCGGACACAAAGGGATACACATTCCTCTGGTATGTCGTTATGTTCCTTGTCGGCGCATATTTCAGACTATACGGAGTTCCGTTGATCGACAGCTGCTTAAAGGGCTGGATTTTGTACTGCGGCGGGGCGGTCTGTGTTTTTGCGGAAACCCTTGTGATCTCGAAAATATACGGCGCAACCGGCAAGCTTGCAACCATCATCAATCTGAGCACGGAGTACAATAATGTATTTGTGGCTCTTCTGGCGATAGGCATATTTGCTGCTTTTGTGCATATGGAGCCCATGAATGAAAAGGCGGGAAAGATCATCAGGATCGTTTCGCCTCTCGCACTTGGCGTATATCTTTTCCAGGAAAACCTTATGCTCCGGTTTGAATGGCAGAAATGGTTCGGACTTCCGGATTCTATTGATGACAATCCTGCGCTCTTCGTATTACGCCTTTTAGGTGCGGTTCTCTCGATGTTCGTCATAGGCATTTTGGTAGATGCCGTAAGAAAGCTTCTGTTTAAGGCTATAACAATCCTTTTCAAAAAGCTGAAAAAACTCATTGGCGGAAATTCGGTGCCGGAAGATGAAATTGATGAAGAGGGAGAAGAAGAGGAGGCGGAAGAAAAGATCAACCGTCGAAACGTTGACAGGAATAATGCAGACGGGGGGAATGACGAATGAAGCTGAGCATCATTGTCCCGGTTTATAATATGGCTTCTGACGGAAAACTTGCATTCTGCCTTGATTCTCTTTTGGGACAGACTCTGCGGGAGGAGTATGAGATAATCGCAGTCGACGATGCATCCGGCGATAATTCTCTGGAAATATTGAATGATTACGCGAAGCGTTTTCCCGACAGGGTAAAGGTGATTTCCTATCCCGACAACAGACATCAGGGCGGGGCTCGTAATGAGGGAATGAAAAATGCCTGCGGCGAGTGGATCGGTTTTATCGATTCCGACGACTGGGTTGCGCCGGAGTACTTTGAGAAGCTGATCGCAAGAGGTGAGGAGACCGGAGCGGATGTTGTAGGCTGCACCTTCAGCATGGTCTCAGAGCACACCTATGAAGTCGGAAAGGTCTGCGTGACCAATACTAAAGACCAGAGCGGCGTGACCGACAAAGAAAAAAGAAAAAAGCTGCTGGCAAATGCCGGAAGCTGCGTCACGAAAATATATAAGGCGTCTCTTATAAGGGAAAACAATCTTTCATTTCCGGAGCATATTTTCTACGAGGATAATGCGGCGGGACCGATCTGGGCCATGTATTACAGGCATTTCGAATATGTCGATGAGCCTCTGTATTACTATTATCAGCATGATGCCTCCACCGTTCATACGATCACTGAGAAAAGATGTGAGGACAGGCTCTCGGCGGGAGAGATACTGCTTTCCGAGATGAAAAAGAGGGGCTTTCTGGAAGAGTACTACGATGAGATAGAAAGCATTTTTACAACGATTTATTATACAAACACCGTTTTTTCATATATGAGGATGAAAAAAGGGAGAAAGTATTCCTTCATAAAGCATGTAAAAAAGCGTATGACAGAGGAGTTTCCTTCGTTCAGGAGCAATAAGGATTACGGGAAATTCATGGATGATGAACAGAAAAAATACACGGATCTTTTTATGAAAAACTCGTTTTTCTTCTTTGTAAAGTATGCTGCTTTATGGACATACAGGGATCTTCGTTCAAAATAAAAACAGTCTTTCGTGCAAAAGGGGTTTAGCGCATTGGCTAATATGCGCAAAACCCTTTATTTTTATGCAAAAAAATGATAATATAAACTATGTATGATTAGGCGTACTGTGTCCGCCTGTAGAGTTAGATGGAAAATAGGAATTTTGCCGGCGGTAATAGAATGACCCTGTATGAAAAACTAAAAGAATATGGCGAGTCCGATCACTATCCATATCATATGCCGGGACATAAAAGAAAAGAATACCCTTTTATTCCCGGGGCATTCGCCGGGATCGATATCACGGAGATAGATGGTTTTGACAATCTTCATGCTCCCGAGGGTATCATAAAAGAGGCGCAGGAATTCGCGGCAAAATGCTGCGGCGCGGACCATACATATTTTCTCGTAGGCGGAAGTACCGCCGGGGTGCTTGCCGGCATTAGCGCTGCGCTGCCCTATGGCGGAAAGCTGCTCATGGTGAGAAATTCCCACAGATCCGCATATAATGCGGCAGGGCTGCGGGGGCTTAAAACGAGCTATATTTACCCCGGGATAAACAAAAGATACGGCTTCTGTGAGGCGGTAACTCCGGATCAGGTAGAAGAGGCCCTTAATAAAGAGCAGGGTGTCGGGGCGGTTTTTATAGTTTCTCCGACATATGAAGGAAGACTTGCAGATGTCTGCAGGATAGCCGAGATAGTTCATTCCCGGGACATTCCGCTGATAGTTGACGAGGCCCACGGGGCGCACCTTAATTTTGCGGACGGCTGTGAAGGGTACGGTATTTCGGCCATAAGGGCGGGAGCTGACATAGTTATTCAGAGCGCCCATAAGACCCTTCCCGCGCCGACCATGACCGCGCTCATTCACTTAAACGAAGGAAGGGTAAAACGCGAGAAACTGGAGATGTTTCTCAGGATATACCAGTCCAGCAGTCCCTCATACCCTTTGATGGCGGGGCTTGACGGAGCCGTAAGGCTTATGGACACTGACGGTAAAAGGCTTCTCAATGATCTCAGGGATAGATGTGACAGACTTGTCATTGAGATCTCGGAGAAATGTAAAAAGATAGAAGTGCTCCCGCCAAAGCCCGGGATTCAGGATATAGGAAAGCTGGTTATCTCGTCGATCAAAGCCGGAATGAACGGCAGCAGGCTTGCCGACATCCTTCGCAGAGAGTACTTGCTTGAGACGGAGATGCGGGGAGAGAGATACGTGCTAGCCATGCTTACCGTAGCTGATGGGGATGAAGCTTTTGAGCGGCTGAAAAACGCTCTTATCAGTATTGATGAGGGTATCGAAAGCGGGGAGATCACTGCCGGAGCCTCAGAAAATGCTTCCATGACAGATGACAGCGGCAGCTGCTTTGAAGAGATGTTTTTTCTTCCGGAGGCCAGGCAGGCACTTAAAATATCCGAAATGTGGGAGAAGCCCACAGCCGCTATAGATCTTAAAGAAAGCGCAGGCTGCATTTCGGCTGAATTCGTCAATCCGTATCCGCCGGGCACGCCCGTCCTTGCTCCCGGGGAGTTAATATTACAGGCACATTTAGACTGTATCGAGAGGATGAGGAAAAGCGGACTGAATGTGGTCGGTGCCGAAGGTGGCAGGATTGAAGTCCTGGGAAGTTACAGATAAAAAGCGGATACGATCCGCTTTCAATAAATGGCGGAAAGATCCGCAAATGAGGCAGTGATGGGCAGAATATTCTGCGTTATGGGAAAGAGCGCGACCGGAAAAGATCATATATTCAGAAGACTTCTTGACAACGGGGAGCTTGGTCTTGAGAAGATCGTATCTTATACCACCAGGCCGATCAGAAGAGGGGAGACCGAGGGCAAGGAATACCACTTTACCGACGAGGAAGGCTTTGAGAAGCTTAAGGCCGCCGGGAAAGTGATCGAAACAAGGGTATATGAAACAGTTCTGGGACCGTGGAGATATTTTACGGTGGATGACGGGCTCGATCCCGAAAAGAACTATCTGATAATAGGCACCTTGGAGCAGTTTATCGCTCTCAGGGACTACTTTGGAGAAGACCGGGCCGTCGCGCTTTATATCGAGGTCGATGATGGTGAGAGACTGCAGAGAGCGTTAAAGAGAGAACGCAAGCAGGAAGTGCCGAAATATGCTGAGATGTGTCGGAGATTTCTTGCGGATGATGAGGATTTTTCCGAGGATAAGCTGGAAAAAGAAGGAATTGTTAATCGTTTCGAGAATGAGGAACTTGACATGTGTGTCAGAGAACTCGAAGAGTTCATAAAGGGCGATCTGAAAGCGCAGGAGTGATAAATTGGATATTAAAGTAAATCAGACACAATCGGTCTCACAGGTGCAGCAGACACAAGCACCTCAGCAGTCTGACGGGACCTTCAAGTTCATGCTTGCAAGCAATATTGCGGAGGGCGAGCTTCAGGCCCATCTGAATTCCCTCATGGAGCAGATCGATGCCGAGGGCAAAAAGCTTGCAAAGAGGCGCGATGTCAAGGATATGAAGCATTACCGCGGCCTGATCAAAGAGTTCCTGAATGAGATCGTGACCAGATCCCACGAGTTTACGAGGGAGAACTTCCTTGACAGAAGAGGTCGCCACCGAGTATACGGAATAATTCGCCAGGTGGACGATAACCTTGATGCACTGGCCCGTGAACTCATGAAGGACGAAAAGGACAATCTTGAAATATTAAACAAGATCGGTGAGATCCAGGGACTTCTTCTTGATATCTTTACCTGAATGCCCAAAATTCTTCCGGAAAAGTCCGCTTACGAAGGATTTTAATCCACAGGTGACGTAAAATCACAAATTAGGTCGGAATAAAACCGAGCTAATAGAGGAGCTAAATTCGGCTGATCGATCAGAAAGGACAGAATATGGCTACATTTCGCGATATCATCGGGCAGGATCAGATAAAATCACATCTGAAAGCAGCCATAAAATCAAATAAGATATCTCACGCCTATATAATAAACGGCGAAAAATCCAGCGGCAAGGAGTTCATTGCCGGTGTTTTCGCCCAGACATTGCAGTGCGAAAAGGGCGGGGATGAGCCCTGCGGAGAATGTCATTCCTGCAAACAGGCCATGACAAAGAACCATCCGGACATAAGGTATGTGAACCATGAAAAGCCCGCCTCCATAGGCGTCGATGACATAAGGGAGCAGATCAGCGACGATGTTTCAATAAAGCCCTACAGTGCGCCTTACAAGATCTACATTGTTAGTGAGGCGGAGAAGATGACCGCCCAGGCGCAGAATGCGATACTCAAGACCTTGGAGGAACCGCCGGAGTATGTAGTGATCATGCTGCTTACCACGAACAGCGCAAGCTTCCTTCAGACGATCAGGTCAAGATGCATCGAGCTTGATATGAAGCCCGTTCCCTCGGAGGTACTGAAGGAATACCTTATGCGGGAGTACGAGATACCCGATTACAAAGCCGACGTATGTGTCGCCTTTGCACAGGGAAATGTGGGGAAAGCCCGTGAAATGGCTACCAGCGATGATTTTACGGCCGTTCAGAACGCCACGCTGAACCTGGTAAAGAGCGTGAGGGAAATGGATCTTTCGGATGCGGTGGCCGGGATAAAGGCGATGTCCGAATACAAGGTGGATCCGGGGGATTACCTCGATATCATATCGATCTGGTATCGCGATGTGCTTCTCTTCAAGGCTACGGGAGAAACCGATCAGCTCGTATTCAGAGAGGAGCTCTCGACGATCAGAAGAGTCGCGCAGCGAAGCAGCTACGAGGGGATAGAAGAGGTTTTGGAAGCGCTCAGAAAGGCAAGGATCCGCCTTGGAGCCAATGTTAATTTTGATCTCACAATGGAGCTTTTACTTCTTACGATCCAGGAGAAAGGCTGATCCCGGAGAAAAGCTTCATAAGAGGCGGGGAGAACAATATAAAAGCAGGAGTTAGTGTACTAAAATGGCAAAAGTAATAGGAGTCAAGTTTAAAAATTCCGGAAAGATATATTTCTTTGACAGTGCGGGAGCGGATATTCACAAGGATGACCATGTAATAGTCGAGACGGGAATGGGGATCGACTACGGACTTGTCGTATCGGGAATCAGAGAAATAGACGAGAGCAAGCTGTTCCAGCCCCTCAAGCCCATTATGAGAAAGGCTAATGATAGGGACGAAGAGCAGGTAAAGGAAAATGCCAGAAAAAGCAAGGAAGCCTTTGATATCTGCCTTGAAAAAGTTAAAGAGCACGGTCTTGACATGAAGCTTACAGAGGTTGAATATGCCTTTGACAACAGCAAGATAATGTTTTATTTCACTTCCGACGGATATGTCGATTTCAGGGAGCTGGTAAAGGATCTTGCAAGCACCTTCAGGACCCGCATTGAGCTCAGACAGATCGGCGTCAGGGACGAGGCGAGGGCAATAGGCGGGCTCGGAGCCTGCGGAAGACCGATGTGCTGCGCTGCTTACCTTCCCGACTTTGTACCGGTTTCGATAAAGATGGCAAAGGAGCAGAATCTCCCGCTGAATCCGACCAAGATTTCAGGCGTATGCGGCAGACTTATGTGCTGCCTTAAATATGAAGAGGAGACTTACGAGGAACTCAACAAGACAATGCCCGATGTGGGTGATTTTGTTGAGGGCGCCGACGGATTAAAGGGAGATGTATTCTCCACAAACGTACTCAGGCAGACCGTAAAGGTTCTCGTTGAGAACGGGGACGAGAAGGAGATGCACGACTACTCCGCGAGCGATATTACCGTGCTGAGAAAGCGCCGCGGCAAAAAGAACAACAATGCCGCAAAGATGGAGGAAGCCGACGAGTCCTCGCTTCAGCAGCTTGAGGATAAGCCCTCCAAGGAAAAGGGCGCTAATTCCGGCGGGGGCAGATCGCAGGGATCTGCGAAAAACGATTCTGCGGAAGACAGGAATAATTCCGGGGAAAACCGCGAAAAGAAGGACCGCCGCAGCGACCGTGACAGAAGCGACAGACAAGACAGATCCGACAGACCTGAGAAACAGGACAGATCCGAAAGACAGGATAAATCCGACAGACCTGAGAAACAGGACAGATCCGAAAAACAGGACAAAAACAGGGTAGAAGACCGGGAAAACAGGCAGGATAATCACGGGGAAAACAAAAAGAATTTCGACGGCAAAAAGAATCACAAGCACAAGAAAAATAAATTCCACGACAAGAAAAAGGGACCTAAGGATGGAAATAATGACAAACCCGGAAACCCTTCTGAAGGAGAATGAGAGACTGGATGACCTCCAGAGAAACAATCTCAGGATAATCCAGGATCCCGGAAGGTTCTGCTTTGGAATGGACGCAGTGCTTTTGTCTGGCTTTGCCTTTGCAGGAAAGGGCGACAGGGTACTGGATCTTGGAACCGGGACGGGCATACTCCCAATACTGATGTCCGCAAAGACTGAAGCCGCTGAGCTTATAGGCCTTGAGCTCCAGCCGGAGAGTGCCGACATGGCTGACAGAAGTGTCAGGATTAACGGGATAGGCGAAAGAGTTAGGATAGTGCAGGGCGATATAAAAGAGGCAGACAGCATATTTCCGCTATCGTCTTTTGATATGATAACCTGCAATCCGCCATACATGATAGGACAGCACGGGATAACAAACCCGGAGAGCCCCAAAGCGATCGCAAGGCATGAGATAGCCTGCACCTTTGAAGATGTGGCGAGGGTTACGGAAAAGCTTCTTAAGCCGAACGGACATTTTTTTCTTGTCCACAGACCCTTCAGATTAAGCGAGATAATCTGCACCCTGACAAGGTACCGGCTTGAACCGAAAAGGCTGAGACTGGTTTATCCCTTTATTGATCGGGAACCCAATATGGTGCTTATAGAAGCAGTAAGGGGCGGGAAGCCGAGAATGACGGTGGAAAAGCCGCTGATAATCTTTAAAGAAAAAGGTGTTTATACGGATGAGATCGCGGAAGAATACGGGTTTTGATCACCGGAGCGCTTTTTTCGAAGCAGGAAGAAAAAGTAAGATATGCCGGGAATATTATATTTGTGCGCCACTCCGATCGGCAATCTCGGAGATATGACGCCCAGAGTTACGGAAACATTAAAAGACGTGGATCTGATCGCGGCTGAGGATACGAGGAACAGCATTAAGCTGCTCAACCATTTCGATATCCATACGCCTATGACCAGCTATCATGAATACAACAAGGTCGAGAAGGCCAGGGAGCTGATCGGAAAGCTTCAGGGCGGAACGGACATCGCACTTATCACCGATGCCGGTACTCCCGCAATTTCGGATCCCGGTGAAGTCCTGGTGCGGATGTGCATGGAAGAGGGCATTAAGGTCACATCACTTCCGGGACCGGCAGCATGCATCACGGCCCTCACGCTCTCGGGACTGTCAACAAGAAGATTCTGTTTTGAAGGCTTCCTCCCGCCGGATAAAAAGGAAAAGCAGGAAATACTTGATGAACTCGCCACAGAGAGCCGGACGATCATAATTTATGAGGCTCCGCATCACCTGATCCGGACTCTTGAGGAGCTCTACGGAGCGCTTGGAAACAGAAAGATTACTCTCTGCAGGGAACTGACAAAAAAATTCGAGACCGTATTTGCGACAACCTTGTCAGAAAGCCTGGAGTACTATAAGACGGAAGAACCCAAGGGCGAGTATGTCCTTGTTATAGAGGGGAGAAGCCGCGAGGAAAAAAGATCCGAAGAAAAAGCACGGTGGGAAAACATGACGGTTCCCGAACATATGGAATATTACGAAAATCAGGGGATCGATCACAAAGAGGCTATGAAGTTGGTCGCCAGAGACAGGGGAGTGGGAAAGAGAGATATTTACCGCAGTCTCCTTGAAGAATGATTGAACGAGTGAAAATGATTCGGAGAGATTATGGCAGCACAGTTTACTGAAGACCAGTTAAAAGAAATTGAATTAGGAAAACTTCAGGGCGTTGATACCGGGATTTACGAGAATCCGGCTCTGCTTGCGATGCAGATGCAGGAGATCAGGTCCGGTCTTGCCAGAGATATAGATGCGAAGATCTATGCCGATCCCGGATATGACTGGCTTCAGATGTCGGAGATCAGGGAAGGACTCGAGCTGGGTCTTGATGTAAGCCGCTATGCCGATAAGAGCATTCCCTATGACATTATGCGCCAGGAGAGAAAAGCTCTTGAGGTAAATGTAGATCTCAGCGACTATAAAGGAGGCAGACGCGGGCGTCAGTCCTCAATAATGAGACAGCTTAGAAAAGCCAGACGCGACGGCGTTGAGATATTTCCCTTTATCGAGCAGGGCTATGATGCGGGACAGCTTGAGGAGATAAGGTTCGCCCTCATGAACGGCGTAGACATCGCTCCTTACATTTCGCTTGATTTCAGAGGTTCGTCCATCGGCGAGATCCGTAGAGGTCTCGAGGAAATGGTTGACGTATCGGTATACGCCAATACCACTTACAACTGGAAGCAGATGCATGAGATCAGACTGGGACTGGTCTCCCGAGTGGACGTTTCAAAATATACAAATAAGTATTATTCATCCGCGCAGATGCGTGAGATAAGGCTCGGACTTGAAGCCGGTCTGAGCGTAGATGAGTACAGCAGGATGCGTTTTTCCGCCTCGGATATGAGGCAGAAGCGCCTTGCACTTTTAGATCTTATTGAGAATACCACAAAGGCTACCGAGGATGCCCTTAAGCAGATCGAAGATCTCATTCAAAAGCAGCAGGATATCGAGGAGGGCATTGAGCCCATTACCTTAAGCATCAGCAGCGACCAGATGGAAGCGTATGTTGAGATCCGTGAGGGATATGATGTCACGGAGCAGGAGCTTCTTAAGAAGGTTTGGGAGGCCGGCATCAGAAAGGGTATCAACCGCGAGTCAATGAGAGCCGCCGAAAGCGGTGACCGCGGAGAAAACGGAAAAATTCTTGTCGCCAAAGGTGAAGAGGCGGTTCAGGGTGTGGACGGATATTACGAGTATTTCTTCAGGACCGATCTTGACGGAAAGCCGAAGCTTCTCGAAGACGGCTCAGTCGACTATAACAATATCGAATGGTTTGACACTATCAAAAAGGGAGCCAAGATTGCAACCTATCACCCTGCGACCAAGGGAAAGAACGGTTTTAATATATTCGCAACCGAACTTCCGGGAAGAAACGGAAAAGAACAGCCGATGCTCAGGGGCAAAGGATTTGACGTAAGCGATGATAAACTGACATTTACGTCAAAAGAAGAGGGACTGATCATCCTCAGGGATGAAGGACTTGTCGAGATTTCAAGTGTCCTTGAGGTGGACAAGGTAGACAACACGACAGGCTTTGTGGTATTTACCGGAAGCGTACATGTCAAAGGCGATGTTGGTACAGGTGGTGTTATCAACTGCGGAGGAGATGTCATCATTGACGGATTTGTCGAGGGGGCTAACATTACTGCTGAGGGAGATGTTCTTTTAAGAAGAGGAATGAACGGCGGAGGTAAGGGAGTAATCAGAGCCGGAAAGAACGTAACAGGCAAATTCTTCGAAAACACCGATGTTACCGCCGGCGATACCATTACTATCGACTATGCGACTAACAGCAATCTATATGCTGAGAACACACTGACCGTGGCAAAAAGAAAAGGCTCGATCATCGGCGGAAAGGTTACGGCTCTTAAGGGAATGGAGCTTGCCAATGTCGGAAACTATATGGGACAGAAGACGACTATTGTTTCCGGAATTCCGAGAAAGGCGGAAGTTCAGCGCAGGGTATATAAGGAGACGATTCAGGCGTGCAAGGAACAGCTCAAGATACTAAGGAATGCAGAGGCGGATTTTCATACCAAGTTCCCGCTTGAAATGCTGACCACCATGGAAGTATACAAGAAGGTCGAAGACGCCATATATACCAAAGAGCTTGACCGCGATAAGGCCATGAAGGATCTTGAGGCTTTCGAAGAAAAGATCAAGGAATACAATACCGCAAAGATCGTTGTTAAGGGCGATCTATTTGAGGGCGTTGATGTAGAGATAAGCGGAAAACGCTGGATCTCAAGCGGAATGAGTGATGTCACGCTTAAGCTTGCTAATGACGAGCATGGAGAACATATCATAGCTTACAATTCGTTTATGTAACAGTTTAGTGAACCCCGACAAACAGGAAGGATAGTATTTATGAAGGGACAGGTTCTCATAATAAATGACGATAAGGTTGATCTTGCGGCGCTGAACCGCGCTCTTACCGGAGATTATAAATGCGTGATGGCTTCGAGCGTAAATGAGGGAGTCAAGTATCTAGCCTCCGGTGAGGGAGAGTTTATGGCTGTTATCATTAAGCTCGACATCAAACCCATAACAGGCCTTCGGTTTCTCCAGATCATGTCTGACAACAACAAGATCCAGACAATGCCTTTCATTGTAACGGCGGAGAGCGAGGATGATGTTGAGCTGGATGACTGTTTTGAGCTCGGAGCCGTGGATTATATCGCAAAACCCTTTTCTAATGCGAGGGTTCGCAGATGTATTGACAGAAATATCACTACATTTAATAAGTTCAGGGCGCTGGGAACAGAGATCGAGAAAAATAATCATAGACTTCAGGAACAGTATGAAAAGCTCCAAGTACAGAATGAAGAACTGAGGGACAGCCAGACAGCTGTGCTTGAGGCTCTGGGTACGGTCGTTGAGCACCGTAATATGGAAGACAGCAATCATGTCAAAAGAGTAAAGAGATATACGGAGATACTCGGAAAGCATATGATCGAAAGTTTTCCGAGCTGCGGTCTTACGGAGGAAAAACTGAAGATTTACGCAAGGGCGAGCATGCTTCACGATGTTGGAAAAATATGCATTCCCGATGAGATCATGCTTAAGCCCGGACGCATTTCCGATGATGAGTTTGAACTCATGAAATCCCACACCACAAAGGGAGTGGAGATGCTCAGCCAGATAAGGCACTGCTGGGATGAAGAATACGCAAAGGTTGCTGAGGATATCTGCAGATGGCACCACGAGAGATTTGACGGAAGGGGGTACCCCGATGGGCTACAGGGTGATGAGATCCCCCTGTCAGCTCAGCTTGTATCGATAGCGGATACTTATGACGCACTTGTCAGTGACCGTGTATACAAGAAGGCATACACAAAATCCGAAGCTTTTAAGATGATGACCGGAAGTGAGTGCGGAGTGTTCTCGCCGAATCTCATGGAAGCCTTCAGACAGTCCAGGGAAGAGTTCGAAAGAATAGTTGATGAGATAGGAAGCGCTGAATCTCTTATGGATGACGAAGATGAGGCACGTAAAAAAATCAGTAAGCTATAATGTAAAAAATAATATATAAAGGGGAAAAACCAATGCTTGAAGAATTGAAACAAAAGGTGTATGAAGCAAATATGGATCTTCCGAGGTACGGACTTGTCACATTTACCTGGGGCAATGTAAGCGGGATAGACCAGGACAGCGGGCTCTTTGTTATAAAGCCCAGCGGAGTGGAATACGAGAAGCTCACTCCGGATGACATGGTTGTCATGGATTTAAACGGCAACAAGGTTGAAGGCAGATACAATCCTTCTTCGGATACCGCCACACACCTTGAACTCTACAAAGCCTTTCCCGAGATCGGAGGTATCGTTCATACCCATTCTTCCTATGCCACCAGCTGGGCGCAGGCGGGAAGGGATATCCCCTGCTACGGAACGACTCATGCGGATTATATCTACGGTCCCGTTCCCTGTCTCAGATGCCTGACCAAAGATGAGATAGATACCGCGTATGAAGAGAATACCGGACATCTTATCGTCAATGAATTCAAGAGACTCGGCAAGGATATAATGGCTGTTCCCGCCTGCCTTTGCAAGAACCACGGACCCTTTGCGTGGGGCAAGGATGCTCACGAAGCGGTTCATAATGCTGTGGTTTTGGAGGAAGTTGCCAAGATGGCGTACAGATGCGAGACGATCAATCCCAAGGTGCTTCCGGCGCCTCAGGAGCTTCAGGACAAGCACTATTACCGCAAGCACGGTGCAAACGCATATTACGGACAGAGCAATAATTAAGCGTTTAAAAGCAATTTTGTGATGGTAATACATATCTGATTGTGTTAAATAGATAGAGCGAAACAGATACTTTCGTTTTATTTGTAACCTATATTTTCAAGAAAAGGAGTTACTTAAATGGACAATCTTGAACTCAAGAAACATGCAAATGATGTCCGCAAGGGTATTGTTACCTCTACCCACGCAGCTAAGTGCGGACATCCCGGCGGATCCCTCTCGGCAGCAGATCTCTACACCTTCCTTTATTTCGAGGAGATGAACATTGATCCCAAAGATCCCGCAAAAGAGGATCGTGACCGTTTCGTACTTTCAAAGGGACACACCGCTCCCGGTCTGTACTCGGCACTTGCCTACAGAGGATTTTTCCCGGTAGAGGATCTTAAGACTCTGCGTCACCTCGGATCATATCTTCAGGGACATCCCAATATGCATATTCCCGGAGTAGATATGGCTTCCGGTTCACTTGGACAGGGAATATCCGCAGCAGCCGGAATGGCTCTCGGCGCAAAGCTTGGTGGAAAGGATTTCCGTGTATACACACTTCTCGGAGACGGTGAGATCGAGGAAGGTCAGGTTTGGGAGGCTGCTATGTTCGCAGGCTTCAGAAAGCTTGACAACTTCGTAGTTATCGTTGACAACAACGGACTTCAGATCGACGGACCTATCGATCAGGTTTGCTCACCTTATCCCATCGACAAGAAGTTCGAGGCATTCAATTTCCATGTTATCAATGTAGATGCACATGATTTTGATGCACTCAGAAACGCATTTAACGAGGCAAAGGCTACAAAGGGCATGCCCACCGCTATCATCATGCACTCCACAAAGGGTAAGGGCGTTTCCTTCATGGAGAACAGCGTTGACTGGCACGGCAAGGCACCTAACGATGACGAGTATGCTACAGCTATGGCAGACCTCGCAAAGATTGATGAAGAACTGGCAAAGGAGGGCAACTGATCATGGCAGACGTAAAGAAGATTGCAACCCGTGAGAGCTACGGTAATGCTTTAAAGGAGCTCGGCGAAGAGTTTCCCGATCTCGTAGTGCTTGATGCAGACCTTGCTGCAGCTACCAAGACCGGTATTTTCAAGAAGGCGTTTCCCGACCGTCATATCGATTGCGGTATCGCTGAGTGTAACATGATGGGTGTGGCAGCAGGCCTTTCACTCACAGGAAAGATCCCATTCTGCAGCTCCTTCGCAATGTTCGCTGCAGGACGTGCTTTCGAGCAGGTAAGAAACTCCATCGGATATCCCCATCTCAATGTTAAGATCGGTGCTACCCATGCCGGAATAACCGTTGGTGAGGACGGTGCGTCCCATCAGTGCAACGAGGATATCGCTCTTATGAGAACGATCCCCGGAATGGTTGTTATGTGCCCCGCAGATGATATCGAAGCAAAAGCTGCAGTTCGTGCGGCTCTTGAGCACGAAGGCCCCGTATATATCAGATTCGGCCGTGCTGCAGTTCCCGTGATCAACGACAGACCTGATTACAAGTTTGAGATCGGCAAGGGAACCGTAGTCCGCGAAGGAAAGGATGTCACCATCGTTGCTACAGGTATCTGTGTTGACTCAGCACTCGGTGCAGCAGAAAAGCTCGCAGCAGATGGAATCAGCGCAGAGGTTATCAATATCTGCACCATCAAGCCCCTTGATGTTGACATTATTGTCAACAGCGCAAAGAAGACCGGCAAGGTCGTTACCGTTGAGGAGCACAGCGTTATCGGCGGACTTGGAAGCGCAGTTTGCGATGCTCTTTCAGAGAATTATCCTACTCCTGTTAAGAAGATCGGAATGCAGGATGTATTCGGAGAGTCCGGATCCGCAAGCGAGCTTATCAAGAAGTACGGAATCGATGCAGACGGCGTTTATGCATCTGTTAAGGCATTCGTATAATCATAGCATTAAAAATATAAGAATTGAGGGAGCGGCAAATCTTCTTTTGCCGCTCTTTATTCAGAAGGTTCAAGATGAGCATAAAGAATATGATGTCGCCGTCAATTCTGGCGGCGGATTTCTGGAAACTGGGCGAGCAGATCGCCGAAGTGGAAAGAGCGGGAGAAAAGTGGCTTCATATCGACGTTATGGACGGGATGTTCGTTCCGTCGATCTCTTTCGGTATGCCGCTTATAGAGTCAATAAGGAAAAGAACCGGCCTGTTTTTTGACGTACACCTTATGGTACAGGAGCCGGAGAGATATTTTGAAGAGTTTGCCCGCTGCGGCGCGGACTTAATCGATTTTCATTTAGAGGCAACGGAAGATGTGCCGGGATGCATTGAAAAGATCAAGGCTCTTGGTAAGAAAGTCGGAATCGCGATTAAACCCGACACGCCTGTCAGCGAGGTGATGCCCTATGTAAAGGACGTGGATCTTGTCCTTGTAATGACTGTTGAACCCGGATTTGGCGGGCAGAAGCTGATCCCCAAATGCATCGACAAGGTGAGGGAGCTTAGAATCGTTACAGACAGGATAGGGCTTACGGACATCAACATCGAGGTTGATGGCGGCATTACAACCGGAAATGTCCGGGAAGTGACGGACGCCGGAGCCAATGTTATCGTAGCGGGATCCGCGGTATTTAAGGGAGATATCACGGAAAATCTAAAGGCTTTCGAGAAGCTTTTGTAGGAAAAGGATAGTTTTCCAAGCTGCTTTTAAAGCAATAATGAAAGACGAAAGAAATAGGAAAAATATATGATACCTGAGTTTTATAATGAGTTCCATTTTGCATGGGAGATGGATTTTCTCCAGGCCCTCCAGGGTATTCACAGCGCCCCGCTTGATGTGATAATGAAGATCGTCACATACCTTGGAGAAGCAGGACTTCTTTGGATCGCACTGAGCATAGTGCTCGCGATCATTCCCAAAACCAGAAAATGCGGCTTTACGATGATGTTTGCCATGGCGATCACATTCATTCTCGGTAATCTCGTATTTAAGAACATTATCGCAAGAGGAAGACCGTGCTGGGTGGATGAGTCGGTTGCAATGCTTATCAAGAAGCCCCACGACTTTTCTTTCCCCTCGGGACATACCATGAACGGCATTACCGCGTCATTATGCATTTTCTTCTACTACCATAAGGCCGGGATCGGAGCGATTGTTGTGGCCTGCCTGATCGCATTTTCGAGAATGTATCTTTTTGTTCACTGGCCCACCGATATCATCGGCGGAATGCTGCTTGGAGCAATTGATGCGGTTATCTCATTCTTCGTAGTAAAGAAGATCTATGAATCGGTTGTAAGGGCTATAGAGAAAAAGAAGGCTGCAAAAGAAGAAGCATAGATCACATATTGGATAAACCCCATAAAAGGAGGTTTACGATTATGCACAGACTGTATGAAAATGAAGATATAACAGTATTCTGGGATTCGGATAAATGCTATCATGCCAAGAGATGTGTGACCGGCTGTCCCGAAGTATTCAATATTCAGAGGAAGCCCTGGATAGATATTTCAAAAGCTTCGAATCCCGAAATCTGGAAGGCAGTCTCAAACTGCCCCTCCGGTGCATTAACCATTGGATACAACCACGAAACTCTTGTCAGTCTCGATGAAGCGAATTCCCGCAGCATTGCGGTAAGAGACGGCGAGATCATCGGTGAATGCGATTATGAGATCACCGAAAACGGATGGCGCATCTACCATACCGAAGTATCTCCTGAATTCACGGGAAAGGGGATCGCCAAAAGACTTGTTTTCAGGGTGGTTGAAGCGGCGGAGAAGAACAAGGCCGGCGTGATCCCGGTATGCTCGTATGCCGCTAAGATATTGGAAAAGTAGCGTATTACGGCAGGAGGAAGAAAGCTTCCCCCTGCTTTTATTTTGCAAAAATACTATACTTTTGGTATCTTTTATTATTTTTTATTCTCATTTAAGGTATATGTAGGATTGCGAGAGTTGCAAACGGGCGAGGAAGTCCGCTGTATCATTTATCATTCAGAGACAGGAGGTTTGCATGAAAGAAAAGAACAGCTTTCTTTCAAAGGCCTTAAAATTCATATTTGCCACCGACAGCGAGATCCAGGTGGTTGCTTTTAATATCCTGGCTTTCTGCGGTATTATGGTAAGCCTTGTGACGGCTATTTATTATGTTATCATAAAACCTGAGCTCCTGCCTTTTCTTGAGCGTATGTCGGGAGTGTTTGTATCCCTTGCCCTTATGATATTTACGAGGAAAACCGGAAAATATAAGCTGGCTATGGTCATCACAGTCGTTGTGATCTTCCTCGGACTGTTTTCCTTCCTCTTCTTTAACAGCGGAGGATACTGTGCCGGCTTTCCCTACTTTTTTGTATTTGCCGTAGTATTTACCGCATTTTTGCTGAACGGCCCCATAATGCCGATACTGGTGGGCATTGAGATCGCATGGTACGGATTTTTGTGCCTTTATACCTATTACAATCCGATACCGTACTATATCGAGACAAACAGCCAGACACGCCCGATCGATGTTATCGTCTGCGAGACCATCGTATCCCTGAGCCTGGCGCTTACGATGTATTTTCAGATCAGAGTATACCGGAAAAAACAGATCGAATTAAACGAGGCTATCGTTTCAGCCGAGAAAGCAAATAAGGCAAAGAGCGATTTCATCGCAAAGATGAGCCATGATGTCCGGACTCCCCTGAATACTATCCTCGCGATGAACGAGCTGATAGTTGCTAACACCTCATCCGAAAGGATCCGTGAATGGGTGAATGACAGCAGTATTTCGGGACAGCTTCTATTGTCCATGATTGATGATATGCTCGATCTGACAAGGATCGAAGCGGGGCGGATAGTTCTTTTATCGCATCCCTGGAATACTCACAGACTTTTTGATGAAATATCAAGGATATGGAAAATGAATGCGGGCAAAGAGGGCCTGAAATTCATTTACACCATGGATGATAATGTTCCAGCTTACCTCTGCGGTGATGAGGGTATCATCAGAAAAATCTCGGACAACCTTTTAAGCAATGCCGTCAAATACACAAAAACAGGAAGCATCGAGCTTACTGTACGCATGAACGGTAATTTAGAGATAATCGTTGCGGATACCGGAGTCGGCATTGCGCCGGAGTATCTCGAGAACATTTTTAAGCCTTTTGACCGCGGAGTTGAAGATATATACAGGGAGACAAGCGGAAGCGGTCTTGGCCTTGCAATCGTTAAGGAACTCGCCGAGGCAGCCGGCGGAAATGTGGAATGCCAAAGCACTCTCGGAGAAGGAACGACTTTTACAGTCAGTATTCCCCAAAAGGAAGCTTCCGAAGAAAAGGAACTTACCCATAGGGATGCGGGGGCGGACGAAAAGAAAACTGCCGAGAAAACAGTTATCAAGCACTTTATCGCACCTGAGGCGCGTATTCTCGTAGTTGATGACAACGCCTATAATCGTAAGGTTATACGCGGTTTTACAGAATCAACGCTGATCCAGGTCGACGATGTGGAGAGCGGATATGAAGCGCTCGAGATGATCGACATTAAAGATTACGATCTTGTCCTTATGGATATCAGAATGCCCAAAATGGACGGAAAACAGACTCTGGAGAAGATAAAACAGGATTACCCGGATTTCTCTTCACCGGTCGTAGCTCTTACCGGTGATATAATGACCGGTGTCGAAGAGGACCTTTTGGGACGAGGCTTTAGCGGATTCCTTGCAAAACCCGTAAGCTCCTCAAAACTTCTGAAAACCATTATGGAGCTTATTCCCAAAAAGGTGGTCGCTCTTGAGACGGTTGAGGATGAGAGCTTTTCACCTGCCAAGATAGAATGGGGGCAGAAGATACTTATGCCTTATGGAATAGATCTCAAGATGGCTCTTGAGGACAGCGCAGGTGACTCCGGTGAATTCGAGAACAGGGCTCTTTTGTTTGAGGAATATGCCGAGTCCTCCATCGACAGACTAAGGAGCTCTGAATTCGGAGATGATTTCTACATACAGATCCACTCGATTAAATCAATAGCTAAGGGTGTTGGCGCGTTTCTGCTTGCCCAGCTCGCCGAGACTGTGGAATACAGAAAAGATGATGATTTTTCCAGGGAAGTAAAACCTATTTTGATCACTGAATACTCAAGAGTATGCGGGGGACTCGGGAGATTCAGGGAGGAGGTAAATGATTTTGAAACGTAAAAGAATAATGATCATAGATGACGATACGGAAATACTGAACATAATGAAACATCAGCTTGAAGTCCTCTATGATGTGGAAGGATATACCTCCGGGGACAGTGCGCTGAAGGCGCTGGAAAAAGGAGAGGATATCCCGCAGCTTATCCTTCTCGATATTGTCATGAGAGGAATGGACGGCTATGAAGTCCTTGGACGGCTTAAGGCAAATGACAGGTTTAAGATGATCCCCGTGGTTTTTCTGACAGGTATGACCGATGAGATATCAGAGTGCAGGGGACTTGAGATGGATGTAGTCGATTATCTCAAAAAGCCTGTAGCGGGCAAGGTTCTTTTTGCGCGGGTTCAGCACTATATAGAGCTGTATTCGGAGATAGAAAACAAGGGTAAGCTCGACGAAAGCCTGCTTGATGCGATTGCTGAGCCCCTTACCGAAAGAGAACTTGAGACCGCAAGACTTATGGCTGAGTTCCGCTCTGACAATGAGATATGTGACATTCTCCATATTTCAATGCCTTATACAAAGAAGCTTGTCGCATCCGTAAAGGAGAAGCTGGGACTTGAAAAAAGAGGCGATATAAGACGTTATCTGCAGTAAGAACATTACATTTTTATACTTTTAGTATGTATCACGCTTATTCCTAAAAAACTATAATCGTATGTAGTGAAAAATATTTTTGTTTGCATACGGTACATATTTAAGATCAAAGGAGACAGATTATGAAAAAAAGAATCACACTTGTAGCAGGTCTTTTGACGGCTCTGGTATTTGCGGGCTGCGGTGGGGGCGGAAATGCGGATTATCCCGATGAGCCCTACGATATTGAAATCGATGACGTTGTTGATGATGTAGTCGATGATGTAGTCAATGATATTTCAAATGATGTCAGTGATGTTTCGGACGACGTCAGCGATGTTTCGGATGATCTGCAGAATGCGGTGAGCGAGCCCGTCAGCTATGTATACTCCGAGGAAGAAATGGAGATGCTTAAGGGTGAATGGACTGCAGTCGGCGAACAGTACACTTTCTTCCTTACATTCTACGATGACTGCACTTTCAGATATGAAGCGGACATGGGAATGGAACTTGAAGGCACATTCCAGTTTAACGGCACAGACATTTGGCTTACTTTCGATGACGGCGCCGAAGCATACTTTACCTTAAATGATGGTGTTATCACAAATGAGGACGGACTACCGTATTATAAGATGGAGAACCAGGGCGGCGCAGGATATGATAATATAATCTTCGGCTACTGGGACGGAGTCAATACGCCTCCCAATGTCTGGTTTATCTTTACGGATAATTTTGAATTCTACTGCAACAGTGATAAGGATTATCTTGAGCAGGGCTCATATGTTCTCGAGGACGGCGGTGTACTCCTGACATATTTCGGAACCGGTGAGACAGAATTCTTACTGTTCACAGGCGAGCAGGATCTTGATTACCCCGACACCAACGGCCTCCGAAGAACAAACCTTGACTACACCGTTCCCGATTGGGTACTTGAACAGTTCGAATAATTAATAAAAGAGGAGAACTATTATGAAAAAGAAAATCTTATCCCTTCTTATGACTTTTACCTTTGCCGTTGCAGCGCTTACCGGATGCGGCAATAATTCCAATATGGGCGGCATAGATGGTGGCAGTACCGGCGGCAGCGTTGAAGGCGCTGACTGGAGAACCTGGGGCATCATCGATGCATACGGAACACTCGTAGCTGACGGAAACAGCACCGATGTCTGTGTTTGTCTTTATGCCGACAGAGCAGAGCTTTACTATGACGAGGAATCCCAGAGTCTTTTCAAGACCATCGAATATCCGGAAACTCTTACTACTGAGCAGTATGAAAATGTAACTATCTCCTTTGAGGATCTCAATGGAGACGATAATACCGACATAACCATTGGTTCTATCACTCCCGATGGCGCAGAGCGCAGATTCAGCTATGTATATGACATGGAAGAATATGTTTATATGGAGGCTCTCTCATATCCTCCCGCAAACTATGACGACATGTATGCAGAAGGCGAGGGTGCTGAAGATGATGACGATGTAGTATATGAAGGTCAGGGCCCTGATTTCGAAGGCGTTTATTCCGAGCCTCCTACAGGAAGATGCACCATCGCTATCAATTCTAAGGGTGAGGGAACATATAGGATTAACATCGCATGGTCAAGCAGCGCAAATATGCTTGCATGCTGGGAAATCGATGAAGCATCGCTGAGCAGCGACGGATACGAACTTGAATACAGCGGCGCAAGGTATTATATCACTACCTATGATGGTGATGCAGAAACATATAACCGGGAAGATATTTACGATGACGGAACCGGCAAATTCTTCTTCAATGATGAGGGCATGCTCGGCTGGATAAGCAACAACGGCGACCTGGATGAAACAACCGGAGATGTTTTCTTTCAGAAGCTTCCCAATCAGACAAATGGTGAGGGCTGATAAATGGTAATTTTAAGCGGAATAGTTTTATTACTCAGTATATTTGGAATAATATTCGCCAATCTTCGCCTTAGGGAAAAGAAAGGCTTAAGGATTGCTATCACTGTTGCATGCGCAATATTAGCGGCGGCTTCCGCTTCGTTTTTGCTTATCACATTCTATTTTGCATGGGCAGTCAGCGTGAATTAAAATCAATAAGGGACGTTACGTAGTGGCAAAACAAAGCCTCTAAGTAACGTCCCTTTTGATATTTTCCTTCTTTGAAATGGAATAATTATTCTTCGGAATATTTGAATCGACCGACTTCCACAGTATGAGGATTACCATGTTCATCATAGGTAGTTAGTTCCTGATAGTATTCTGTGACTCTTCCGGTGATAGCCTCTACATAAATATATATTGCAAACGATGAGACAACGATGGAAATCGCCGAAATCGCTATACACATAATAATCGCAGCATTTTTTGTACTTCTGAATTTTGTAATTTTCGGAACGAGGTCTTCGGTATCAATACTACTTAAATAATTATGTACTACTTCCTGTGGATAACCGAATTCGTCATATAATTCGTTAACACTTGAAATCTTTCTATCACGAAAGAAAATATTGATATGGTTATCAAGTGAGTTTAAAAAGGTTCTTTCTTCTGACCCGTATAAAGGAAGAAGGAGCTTTATTGAATTAATATATTGTCTGGTGAATTTATTTTTAATCATGTTTTCTTAAGTTCAAAAAACAGTTTTAACTGATATTTCCGTTTGAGTCACACTGTATTGAAACAGACCTTGAATCAGTTTTAACAACAAATCCCATTACTCTCTTTTCGGCTGATCCGTAAGCTGTTGCCGAATTCGTACTGATGGAACAACTACTACCGGTAACAGACCATCCACTCGCATAAACAGCGGTGGTAGGATATGCACCAACACAGGTAGCTATGCTGCCATTATAACTAAAGGTTGCATTGACAGTGATAGACCAAGCATTATTACCGGATTCATCTATTGCGTAAGTAGTCTTTGAGCCGGATATCATCTGCCTAGTGCCGTTTAGATTGTTATCCGGATTTACTCTTTTTGTCAGAACAGTAATATAGGTATAATCGCCTTTTACTTCTTTTTGGGTATATATAATTACTTCAGAATCCGAATTAATCTGCTGGGCAAAACACTTCGGTGATACAATAGTAAAGAGAAGAATGGTTGCGATAAAACAAAATAATAAATTGATTTTCTTCATGATTTTTGTTCCTCCATCAATTCATTGAAATATTCCTGAGCTCTCAGCGAAAACTCTCTATCGCGGATCTGATTCTTTTTTATGCCGGAAACAACAAAACAGATAATAAATGAAACTATAAAAAGTACTACAGCGATATATATAAATGCATGATGTATTACTTTTCTAATATTTATAGCCTTCATTAATTTTTCGATATCAACGGAATTAAGATAATTATTCGCAGCTTCCCGTGGATTGCCGAATTCTATATATATATCTGAGTTTGTTATATCTGTATCATTTTCACAAAATACCTCAACCTTTTTCTGAAGACTGGCGAGATAGTCTTTTTCGGCCTTGCGGTTTATGGGGAGAAACTGCCGTATGGTTTTTATGTAGTTATCCGACAAAGAGTTTTCTTTTTTACTCATTTTTTTTACTCGATAATACTTCATCATTTTGTTTTAGTATCAGATTTATCCCGTCTATAGTTACCTTATAGGTTTCCATAAGTTCTTCGAGGTAATCCCGACCTTCATTTTCAAGGTGATAGTACACTCTCGTACGTTTGCGCCCAACAAGCTTTGAATATTCTGTGATCATGCCATCATTTTCAAGCCTGTAGGTTGAAGTATAAATGGTATTTTGAGATAAATTTAACAGACCAGATGATAATCTGCTTATCATCTGATTTATCTCATAGACATACTTATCTCCTTTGCTTAATAGGAAAAGAATAAGTAAATCTGTTATTCCACTTAAGAAGTAATTTTTGTTCGTCATAAAAAAATGATATTTTAATTTACTATCTTATAATATCACAAGCATTAATCTTATCAATATTTGATTTAACAAAATATTATTGACAGATATTATTATGCGTGATACGTTTAAGTAGAAATATCATTGATGATTCAGGAATCGTTGATTGGGGATAACACATTTTTATTCAAGATAGGGAGGCGGCATATGAAAAGAATAATAAAAAGAATTTTGGCAGGCATTCTAAGTACTGTTCTTTGTGTAACAGCCGGTGTAACGATTTTGCCGCAGATGGCGATCAATTCTTATGCAGAGTTTGAAGATAGTAATACAATCCGGGTGGTAAACGATGGTTTCGTATATGGATTTATAGGATATCAAATGGATAAAATATGGTTTGGATCCTATAAGCAGGGAAAGGATGAAAATGGAGAATATCTTACCGAACCGATTGAATGGAAAAACATTGAGTTTAAGGACGGAAAACTGTATTTATTAGCGTCAAAGAATCTTGATGTGGTTCAATACAATGATGAAGATTCAGAAGTTTCCTACAAAGACAGTTCTATACGAGCGTGGTTAAACGGCTCTTTGGATGGACAGTTTCTAAAAAACGCATTCACTAAGCAGGAGCAGGCTGCGATTGCGGATACTCCTATTGAAAAAGATGCTGACGGGGAGACCTTTTCCGACAAAGTGTTCCTGTTATCCGAAGAAGAGGAAATTAACCCTGATTATTGGGCGGGCGATCCTTACTATTCAGATCAGGAGGATTTTTACAAAAGATTTCATGGTGCAAAGAATACAGCGTATGTTGCGGATGGTGGTAGACTTGGGACAGAATCTATGGCCGCTGAGGGGGAAACCGGCAGTTGGTGGATTCGTGCATCATCTGATGGAAAATATGCGCCGATCGTCAACGAAAATGGTTTATTAGTAAAGAATTCTGTTGCGGTTAACAACTCTTCGATAGCAGTTCGTCCTGCTTTAAAGATTGACCTTTCTGATGTTCTTCTTATTTCGCATCCTAGTGAATATTCAAAACGGTATATAGAGCTAGGACCGGATACATTAGTTAATTACAGTCGCATTATTTGTAATGGGAATGAATGGAAATTAACTTTACTTGACCATGATAGAGATTTCACCGCTACCAGAGTTGGGGAGGGAGATGTTGAAGCCGGCAGTCGGATTTCGATAGCATACAGTGGAGCTACCCTTGGTGAAAATGAATATGTTTCTGTGATATTGCTGGATTCCATGGGTAATTTCCTTAGTTATGGTAGGATTGCGGACAACTCCGTTTCGGGAGCGGCAGAATCAGGAACTGTGGAACTAACGATACCATCGGATCTTGCCGGGCGTGATGTGGTAGTTAAGGTTTATTCTGAACAGGTTAATTCTGAGAATATGACAGATTACGCATCTGCTTTCAGTACGATCGATATCCGTGTTAAACCGGATGAATCCGTCGACACATCCACATTGGATATTGCATGGTATAATGTGGAAGGCAAAAGCTATTGGTATGAAAATGGGGTAAGACAGGGCACTTATGAGGATAAAAAGG
>JAEEGL015379124.1_pt1 | contig 28959 bp, 27 predicted proteins | sample 9134231 | NCBI WGS metagenome assembly JAEEGL01 (sample SAMN16246548, study PRJNA631951) | gut metagenome | biome: gut microbiome; feature: rumen; material: fiber-attached | host: Bos | place: Iran: Karaj | collected 2018-10 | reverse complement strand
TTCTTCCTCAGAAACACGAAGGCCCAGCCTAACGTTCTTTGGTTTTTCGACCGCAGGTCTCCCTCTCTTTGCCATGTCATTTGCTCCTTTCGAACCTATATACATTATAATTTATGTTCGACATAAATTCAATGTATTTTTTGTCGCACATAAAAAGTTGTTTCGTTCCGTCCTTATGCAGTCTATATATCCCTGAAGTTCTCCAGGTACTCCTCAATGATTTCAGTATTTACCAAAACAATCCGTCTTATTCGATATATCGCCTTGGCTTCCTTGGCAAGCTCCATAAAGGAATGAATGCCCATCGAAAACATAGCTGCCCCTTCCTCGTATTTAACGAACTTCTTCTTACCGTTTGTAAGTAAACCTTCAATATTCTCTGCTTCTTTTCTCTTATATGCCATCGCTTTCTCCTTACTCCGCTTCCATAAAGAACGGTATAATTCTTCTCTCAAGTGTTTTCCTGGTTAATGCCAAAGTGTTCCTTATTGTCTGATCGGCTTTGGATTCTTCCTCCGCAATCTCAGCTACGGAACAATCTTTGTGAATATAACGGTAGGTTATTCGAAACTCAGATCCGCGTAATGCCTTAAGGTTTGCATCGAATACCTCATAATCTCTTTTCATCATGTTGATTGTCAGTATGCATCTCCTGTGAGCTTCGGCATCATCCGTATCCTTTAAAAGATCATCGGAAAAGTCACACTCTTGGATTGCTTTTTCAACCGTCACGTTTTCTATCGCCTTATCCTGTGTAGGGTTACTTAAGCGACTGCTCTTAACTCTGACTCCGAGATCTCCTCCGTTTTTAGCTTTACGGTTGTATTCTTTCTCACCGATAATTCTGTTGAACTGACTAACTTCGCAACAGTCTATCAATTGAGGGAAGATTTCATAATTCTTGTATATGAGCTTGAATCTTTCTTTGGCACTGCTCTTCGCATAAGTATCAACCAATTTATCTTCCGTAATACGCATTTTCCTGCCTCCGTATACTCTACTCTGAGGTTTGCTGCCGGCTTTAAACCTCTTGCTTACATATGTAATTCTACGGAATCTGATGTAATAAATCGTTCCGCAAAGATTACACTTTTAAGGTTAAAAGTATAGTGTCGCTATACATTGGCTAATGCTTCTATCTGAATCTTCAATATATTTAGGACACTCGGATCCTTGATTTCTTTAATAGCTCTGACAATATCCTCCAATACCTGATTTTCTTCCTCTGAAAAGCCAAGCAAATAGTTAGGAGTCACCTCAAGGGCAGTTGCCAGTTCTACGATTCTGCTTCCTTTTATATCAATCCTGTCATTCTCATATGCCGATACGGATGCTTTCGGGATAAGAAGTTTCTCTGCCAATTCATCCTGTGTCATACCTATTCTTAATCTCTGTGCTTTAATTCTCTGTCCTAATGTATCTTCTCTTAATTCTTTCATGTTTTCCTCTTTCCGGGTGATAATCGGAAAAAGGGAAAACAAAAAACGCATGAAAAGACCGGTTTTTACCGATTATCTTTTCATGCGTCCACGGGGATCAGGTTTAGGGAAGCATCAGTCTTCCCATCTTGCAGCCAGTCCCCATATCATGAAGCCCTATTCTATTGTCCTTGTCGCATACTGACTATCTTCCGTGATTGTTTTATCAGCATGCCTGATGATAACATTATTTACATATTCATATGTAGCATTTGCTACTTTGCGCCATGGTCAATATCTGACCCTCGGTATATTTCTTAAAAGCCACTACTCTGGTGCATCTGTTGGTACGACAGTGAATAGTCATTCCTGTCATGACCGGAGCATCTTTAACTCCGGATAATGCATATGCCATCTTCAAAGATTTCTTGCATTTTCTACAATAAAATTCAATCTCCTGCATATCGGCATTTCACCTCCTGTTCAAAATAAGAATCATTTTGAACTTGAAAAGGAAAGGGAAAGTCACCTTTACAAGTTACTTCGGAACGTTGATTAGTCGATCCGTAAAGTAAGCCGACTATAATCCCCCGAGGTCCGGGCAGCTTACTGATATCCTCTGATTTTCCGATTTTTAATCTCGCGTAGATTGGAACCTTCATTCGTCACTACGCGTGTAAACAATTCCAAGCATTGTCTATTCCCTCCTCTTTTACACAAAACAAATCCTTTTTTCTTTGCCGTACGGTCGAACAAATATTCGAACGTTTGTTCTTTGTGATTACTAATATACCCCTTCCAAAATCAAAAATCAACGTAACTATTGGTTACATTTTTCTTGAGTTAAACATGCCTAATAAACTGTCCTTCTTATCGGACATATGCCTGTAGTATAATGGCTTCGGAGAAAACGTAAAGGAGGGATTTAATATGGATTATATTTATTCAAACAACTTATACGATATCAGAATTGAAAGAAAAGTTACTCAGACTCAGATGGCCAAAGATCTCGGAATTAGCAGACAAGCTATTAGTAAAATAGAAAATGGCGAAAGGAATCCCTCCCTGGATATGGCTTACCGTATTGCCGCATATTATAATCTGTCTGTACAGGAAGTTTTTCCGATTAAAAATGAAAAAAAGTAATAATTGGAATCGTTTTCATCTAAAGCGAATAAATATACTTCATTACTTCAAGATTATTATCCCTTTATGATCCCGCATACTCTAATTATTTGATTGTTCAAATTATCCTACCGATGTTAGAATATAAATAGTTTTATATATACATTACTATGCTTTAAATCTTTTATCGGCTATAGGATAAATATTTTACTGGAAGGAAAAATAGCATTGGAATCCAATATACATGAAAACAAGAAACAAGGTATTATTGACCTCAATTTAAATTCAGTTAATATCGAAAGCAAATCATTTTTCGAGAGCCTAAATAATATTCGAGAAACAATAAATGGTATTTCCAAATTGGTTGGTTCAAATGTGATTAATTCTTCAAATACTATAAGCAAAATGCTGGAAACAGTAAGTACTATTATGAAATCATTTGTTTTCGATGAAAGCTATTTTGAAAATGTTTTTCATAATTTACACGATACTATTACAGATATCGTTCAAGTCCTTTCTGTTCCGGGTCTTAATGAAGCTGAAAAGCAAAGATTAATCGATTCATATACCAATTGGGGAAAACTTGGTTGGACCATAAACCCTTGTGATGATTTTGAAAATCTATTTGATATATGTCCGTCAGACCCTTTAGTCGCAAATAAAATGGCATTGGAAAAGTGTAGAAAAACAGAAGATTTGATTTGCCATATTCTCAATCAAAAAAGAGTAAAGAAAAGCGATTTTGAAGAAGCAATTGCTAATTTTCATGAAAAAGAATACAAATCATGTGCTCTTATTATGTTTTCATTAATTGACGGAAAATTAATACGTTTTTCAGGAAGAAGCAAGGAAGGAAAGTGCAATAGACCTTCTGGGGCAAGAGCCATTGAAGTCATAAAAAAGAAATTAGGGACTGAATATGAAAAAGAAACTTTATTTATGGCTTTATTTTGCGTAAATCTCTTTGCTTGTATAGAAAAGATGTTCGAACCTGGAAAAGATTTTAAAACTCAACCCGACATTATAAATCGAAACTTTCTTTGTCATGGTATGCTCACAAAAAAAGTTTCTAGAAAAGATTGTATTCAGTTATTTTTGTTATATTACAACATATTAGAGCTTTCAGATCTAATTTACGATAAATAATATAATGTGTAACATCAAAGTTATTATCTAACAAACCCTTAACTAAGTATAATTGCCTAAAGAAGTGTTTTATTTATAGTATTTTGCTCCTTCATTATTTCTTTAAAAATGAAACTATTCCTCCCACTGCGGATTATTTAGAAATTGAATAAGTATCTGAATTCTTTCTTCAATATCTTCGCCATTATTATTTCTATCTATCGGCAAGATATACTTTTCTTTTCCTTTTTCAGTTTCCTTCCCATATCCGTAAAATCTGAAACCATCATTTTCACAAGATATCCAAAACCTTTTCCAATGTAAAAATAGTCCTAATTGATCTCTATCAATATACTGCGGTGCGGCCGCCTGTAAAAAAGGATTATATGAATTCTCAGACCACTTTGTCTCAGTCCAAAGAGTATGCATAAAATAGTATCCATTTTCCAAATCTCTCCAAGAACACTTACCATATCGTCCAGGACGGAACTCAGGATATTTAATATAATAATATCTCCAAGGATATACACTATTTGATTCACATTCATAAATAAAAGAATCCGTTATTCTCTTTAATTCATCATCCGATATTTCATTCATCTTTTCAAATAGCTTTCTTAATACAATTCTTGTGGCTTCGAATCCCTTATTGGCGCTCTTATGGAACAACAATATCCATGCTCTGTCTATCTTCTTTGAACCAACCTGATACCTCCATTCTCTTCGATCAGCCTGCTTGTAATCTCCAATTGCCATTAAAGCGCAGTCTATCAAGTCCCAATTACAATTATTAAAAAGATCAGAGAATTTACCAAAATTAAGTGAATAATCAAGACCAATAATAGATATTTGACCTCTAAGAAGTTTATGATCTTCCGTCTCATAAAGAAGTTCCTCCAAATCCCTATTGTTTTCTACCCATTCTATCTTTGTTTTTTCTTCTTCAAGTTGGAATGAGTTAAAGTTTGGACTCTCCTCTTCATCGATTTCCCCATCAATAATAATTGAATCAACCTGTCTTAAAATAGCTGGCATTCTGTTTCCGGCAGAACGGTTTTCGCTATCACTGATTTCATCTTCGGAATTTCTAACTAAGTTATGTACTATACGAATTCTTCTGACAAACTGTTCTTCGCTGATTTTGTCACAATTAACTAGATAAACAACAATTGCATACAAAAGAACAATTCTGTTTAATGGAAAACTTCTGTTTCCTTTGCCGTACACATCTGCATACGAACGCAAGCAGTCTTCAAAAATATCTACTTTGTTTTCAAAAGTTATTTTCCCCGGTTCATGTTCAAGTGAAATATACTTCGCCAAGAACTCTTTCGGTGGCATTTCTTCATTAACCTTAACCCAACAGTCAAAAAATTTCTCTAACAAAAGAATGTTTTCCTTTGCATTCTCACAGTCCTTAGAAAAATATTCTTTTAGAAGTTGGAACTCATCTGTTTTCTTTCCCTGAGTGGAGCCTTCATTTTTGTAGCATATAATATCACATATAAAACGAAAATATCTGAGAAACTCATCATCTATTACATTATCGTCTCCACGATATTGCCAGAGCATATCAGTCCAATCGATATCGATTTTCTTCATAATATCTTTGGCAATTTCATTACTAATTTTACGTAATTCTCGTTCAAACTCTGCTTTAAAGTGTTCAAACTGTGTAAGCGGCTTTCCTCTCGAATTCATCTTAATATATAATTCATCCGTAAGTCCCATATCACGAATCGGAAGAAAATAAAAACTAATGGCGTTATTAGATAAACGTTCCCAAATTCCATCTACATCAATAAATTTCTCATTGATTGCGTCCAGCATTACTAACATCGCTTTTATAGTTGGATCTTTTTTCCATTCAAGCGGAAACCACGATTGATCAATTATTTCTTCTGATATTTTGCTTGCAAAACTCGGCGTATAAACCATCAGATAGTTACAAAAATCCCTTGCACTGTATCTAGTTTCATAACTGAAATCTCTCAGAAATACGTATTCGCTCTCATCTATTGATTCTTTTTTTGCTGCATACCAATGAAGCAAAAACAACGTTGTAAGCCTTTGCTGACCGTCAAGCGGAGTCATTATACCGTTATTATCAATGTCTCCATAAACAAAATCTAACGTAATTGGTTTATCAGTTGTAATCGCTTGATAAAGAGATTCCAAAAACATCTCACGTACTCTAGTTGCTTCCGCATCCTCTCTTCCCTGAGCATAATCTCTTTGAATAATGGGAATGATTATTTTCTTTAACTGAATCACTCCATCATCAATTTCAAAATCGGTATCAAATATATCTTTGAAAGTATGAAGTGCTGTCGCCATTATCCTTCCACCTCTCTTTCAATCTCAATTACAGAATTAAGATATTTTTTTAGTACAGTATTAATTGCTTGAACATATGCAATTCTGTCCTTCTGTCCCCAAAAATGTATGTCATTATACTCTGATGGCGTATAATATTTTAAAAATACCATCTTGGTGCAAAATGGAATAAACTTTCCCTTCTTATCCATATCCACAATGATATTCCTTTTAACATCAAAGGTTGAATTGTTTAATGCAGCATTATCTCCGGAATTAAGCAACGCAAGATTTGAAATAGAATGCAAATATTCAGCATTTCCTTCTACGGATAATGCGTCTATGGCTTGTTCCTGTAATTCACGAAAATCAGTACGATCCAATACTTCTCGATCTTTTGCTTCTTGCATCTTTGCAACTAATTCATCATGGCCTCCTACAGCTTTCAAAGAATCAATATGCATTCCTAACCACGACTTCCATTCTTCCTGTTTTCTCATACCTTCTGATTGTTGAGCGTGAATATGTTCAAGACTCCAATCAGTTTTTTCTTTAAACTTGTCAAACGGAAATCTCTGGGCATTTTCATCAATTTGCCTTACAGATTCCACATTAAACAACAAAAGCAATCTGCTTATTTTATCGTAGTCACCGCTCTTATCATAACTCAATTCTTCATACCGTTTTTCGTAATCAATGCTCTCCGATATAAGAGAATCTAGGCTTGCCTTAAATGCTGTTTTCGATTTATCAACAGATAAATCATATATCTCTTGAAGTGTCTTTGACTTTGAGGCAATTAGATAGCCGATTTTATGGTACAACTCATGATTTTCATACCAGTCTTTTAATAATAAGAACGTCTTTTGTATCTCACGCCAAATATCATCAAGTTGCTGTCCGTTTCTCATTTCATCAAACTTGAAGAAAGTATAATACTTATCTTTTGAATCAACAGGTTTTTTCGCCATAAGATCCAATACCAAATCTATTCGTGTCTGATACTTCTTTGAAATACTGTTTGTAAGAAAATACCATAAGGAATCCTGATGCAATTCCTTTTCAATACTATCCCACTGAAGAGAAATTTCTTCCTGTTTCTTCTCATTCATCTCTTTATTGTTATTACGACATAAAAATATAGCTTTAACAAGTTCAGCGCTTGTAAGCGGGATTTTTCCAATATTAAGACGAGCAAAAAGCGCGATGGCATCCTCATTCTCGTCAACCTCATACCAAATCACCTTTACAAACTTAACAAGATAGCCATAAATATCGTCCGCAACAACAACGTCATCTTCTTTCGTAGCAAACCACTCTTCAATCGTTTTATATGCCTTAAATATATGGTAAAAATCGATATTTGAATCAGCGAGTGTCTCATCTATGTTTTTCAGGAACTCTTCTGATTTTTCACGAGTTTCATATGTCAATTCAAACTTCAAATCAATTCTCGGCTTAAACTCTTTTTTTATAAATGAAAGCAAAATATACAGCGTTGTAAGGCGCTGCTGACCATCAATCAATTCATAACCATCTTCTCTTTTACGGACAACAATTGGCTGTAAACAGTAGTTATTACTTCCATTCATATATATATCGTTAAGAAGCCTTTTTACTTCCTCCTCACCCCAGCGATAACCTCTCTGGTAAGATGGAACAAAATACTTTCCGACAATTGAACCTACCAACTTTGTTTCTAGAATTATTTCTTTTATATGTCTTTCTGATACCGTTCCAAATTCATATTGATTTACGCCTGTTGCATCAAAATCTGGACCTACATACTTGTACATTCCAGAATCTATTTTCAGAAAAAGTCTTTTCACCTTGCTATGATAATCAGAATTTTCTACTCCCCAATTAGATGAGTTATAACACAAATCACTTGGGATAACGCTATTTCTGTTGCGACCATATTTTTCATAAACTAAGTCTTTGATTTCTCCCATAGAAAAAACACTTCCGATTTTCACATCTTTAAAGGATTCAACTATTTCTTCATTTACAGTCATTTTTTACCTCTTATTTTTCCATAGACTTTATTCTTGCATACACACTTATTAACTCAGGACTAGAATTGCCGCCGGACATCGCATGCGCTTTGTTCGCTTTATTTCTTGCTTCAATATAATCTCCAACATCACAATAGGCTGCCGCCAATGAAGTATATAACGCAGGCGACCCAATAGTTTTTCCATACATTGCATTATATTTTTCAAACATGCTTATAGCCTCTTTAGGTTTTTGTAGTTTGCGAAGAATCGATGTATATCTTGGTAGGATTTTCCGTACTAAACTTTCATCCTCTTTTCTCTTCAGTAATTCATCAAATATTTTTGCAGAATAAATCAAATCATTGCTATCTTTCATAGATTGCGCTATATGTATCAAATCATCTGTATCCATTTGATCAAAATCTATTTTCTGCATTCGGATATTGTTCAACTTATACAATTCTTCTTTTCCGACAGTTGTATATGAAGAATTATACCAACCTCCATTTTTAGGATTAAAGAAATATGTTTCTCCTTCCATTTCAAATCTTTCAAATGCCATAATAGCCTCCATTATTATCCGAACTATTCTTAAGATGTTAGATGAAACTCAATTTCTAAAAAAACATATATAAAGACGAAACAACCCGGTTTTAAACATTATTTTTCAAGCAATTCTAATGCTTTAACAGATTCTTGTTCAACCTTGCAATTATTTGCCAACATATACTCCAAAACATCTTTATATCCAAAAAGATAGCCATCCTTTTTCGATTCTATTACCTTCTTATCCCTTGATGTTAAACACTTATACAAACCAGCTTGATAAAACCGTTCTATTGTATGAACATCCATTAATAATGGTTTAAATGGTATATGCGTCTTTACTATCAAATTTTCAAGAATCAAGAATCCGTAAACATCAAGATCTCCCTCGTGATAGTACTCTTTATCACAGTTATTTTCGTATATCAATTCCAAAAGTTTCTGCTTGGAAGTATTGTGATACCCTCCTAGATAAATATATACTGCATTCTGTTCATCGCAATCATGATAAGTTGTAAGATTTTCCACCGTTATAACCTTTTCAACATTTATATCTATTTTTTTTATCCCTTCAAGAGAGTCGTTTGATAAAGCAATACCACCCATCATCTCTGACAATTCAATTACTGACTTTGAAAAAGAAATCTTTGCATCACCTTTGATAAGCACATAGGTCGGATTTTCATACAGGTTGTAATATCCAAGGATATCTTTCTTTTCTACAACATCATCCGTATAGTCAAACAGGATATTTTCAATTGTCGTTCTATACTCTCTTTGGAATTTTTTAGAATCTTTGAATAACGCTGTAGAAAAATTACGTATATATGTCTCAGATGAAAGTTTTGTCACCGCTATAAGTATCTGTAATACTTCTCCTATACGTTGCGAATCATACCCAAGATCATACGGAAGTTTTTTATACGCTTTGATTTGTTCACAAAAATCACATACAATCTGACCTATCAGCCTTGAATCAGAATAATCTGACTTTTCTAAAACATTTAATACTTTTCGGCATTGATCGGGTATGCTTAGTCTTTTTAACAACGTATAGCACTCGTCAACTTTTGATACATTCAGTTTGACCTTAGAATACTGACCTGTCTGATTCTTTTCAGCAATAATAAATCCTCTTTCAAGATTTCTCTCAATTGCGACATTTATTTCTCTGTACTTCTCGTTATCATATCTATCTTTATAAACTGGATATTCCTTTGAGACTTCTAACTGTATGGCACGCACTTCCTCTGGGCTTTTAGCGTAACATTTTCTACGTTCGTAAACATCCAGCAGCCGATTTAACATATCTTTACTGTAGTCCATTTACACCCGTCCTTTCGAAAACACCGATTGCATTTCTATTGCCGGATTTAACAATTGAATATGTTATATCACAATATGGAAGAATCGCTGTAGCCTTTTCTGCAGTCGCAATTAAAACCAACTGAAGATTCAATGTTTTAAACATGTCCATCATTGGCTCAATACGGTCACTTGTCATATTATTAAATGCCTCATCCAATAATACAAGTTTTATACATCCATCTGGATTCTGCTCATATATCTGAAGTAATGAAGCACAGATAGCTATATAGAAAGGTGCCTGATTTTCTCCTCCACTTCCTTCTCCGCTAACTTTTGATAATGGTACTTCAATATCGGTAACATTATTTTTGACAATAATGTCATAATCTAGATAAGTCCTGTAATCAACATATACACCCATACTCTTAGCACCATTTTTATTACCGGAAAGATTCTCCTTCGCATGTTCTTCTACATCAATCATAATGCGACTCATGAAGTCTTCTATTTGGCTTTCGAACACTTCAGACTTATTAACTTCGGCAACATAAGACATAATAGTGTTTTCCATGCCTATTTGTTGATTATCCTTATCCATGATAATATCGTAGAACATTCCAAGTTCTTTATCCTTACTACGATCAATCCCGAACCGATAACTTTCTTCTCCGTATCTTAATTTTTCCATAACACGATTAATCTGCTTGAATTGTTGTCTGGCACGTAAAATATCATCCTTCATACGGAAAAGGACCTCTTTACGGAATCTTTCCTTACAACGAACCTGAGCCTGAACCAATTCGGCTTTGTGTCGCTCCAGTTCAATGTTTTTAAGCGTAAGAAATTCCTGCTGGTATTTCGAAGCACCAACAATTCCTTCCGGAAAGTCACATGTATACGTAGCTGTATACTTATTCTGTAAAGGAATAAGATTCTGATTCATATAATTATTCAAGCTGATATTTTGTTGATTTGCCGTATTTCTGAAAATTCTGGAAATATCTGCAGATTTCTTCGTTTTACGTTCATCCGCATATTTCTTTGCTACCTCTCCAGAATACTCCTCAACACCTTTTAGTAGCTTTTCATATTCTGATTTAACACCTTCGTGTAAACCGGCAAGTTCCTCATTACGTTCTAAAAGTTCTCTGACAGCTTCTTCAAGGTTTTGTTTTTTGGCTTCTGCTTTTCTTGCCTCATCGAGAACTTTACCATGGTTTTTCTCACACTCGCGGACATGGTCAAACATTGCTCGAAGAATTGGGTTCTTTGTTAATTCTTCAATGCGTTCCGCAGTTTTTTCAATATTCAGCTGAGCATCAATTGCTTTTTTCTTTGACTCGGAATACTCCTCCAACTGTTCAAATCTATTTCCTGAAATAAATTTTTCGTATGAGGAAGAAACTTCATCATACGCATTCTTTTGCTCCCTGGTAGAAGTTATTTCTTGCTGTCTGGATGTTAATTCTTTTTTGGTTTTTTCCAGCCTTTTTTGGATTGCATCAACGCCAATATAATGATCCTGTTTTGCCATCCTCTGCAAAGTAAAATTTTGAAATCTCAAGCGATCTTTTGTTACACTCTTCTTATGATTTTCAAGTTCATCCGAGTTCTCACAACAAACCACTCCTCTCATAATATAGTCAACGTATCGCTTAGCATAAACGTTTTCTGATTCAACCGTATCACTAAGATATTTAAGGCCATCATCTTTTTGTAAGTTACTGTTAAGTTTTCTTGTATCAACTAGCCCTATTCCTTTTACTTTGTCGCCTAAAGAAATGAATACCTTTTTAGCTATAAGATAATATTCTGGCGCAACAATAATATTAAATCTTTGTGTATTCAAATAACTCTCTACTGCATCCTGCCAACTACCATCATTCATATATAACCACTCGCAGAGAAGTCTAGCATCTTCAGCCTTATTTTTTGATAACAGTTCTTCATTGATCTGATCTCTAACCAGAAGTGCTTCTTTTGAATAAGGCATTTTCCCCAATGACAATTGTGTAATCAATTCTTCAAGGTCATAAATAGTTGTTTCTAATTCTTTGATATGAGTTCTAAATTCTGCATCTCTATCCTTAATTGTCTCACGCACCGCAAACAGGGCGCTTCTTATGAATCTGATTTCAGATATATGTTTTTCTTCTGGAGCATCAATATCTTCGAGAATACTTTCATTCCATTCGCATGAAATACCGAATTTAGCCAGTTTCTTCTTAAGCAATTTCAATTCAGATAACAGGTTCTCATAGGTAACCGCCTGTTTGCAATAAATGTCATAGAATGATTTACGACTTTCATTCTCCTTTTGCAGAGCATTCAATTCCTTATTATCTTTATCTTCTTCTGCTTCCTTCTTTACTTGATAAAGAAGTTCTGATGCTTCCTTTTCTCTTTGAGACAACTCATCTATTTGTCGTGAAAGAACTTCAATGCTCGCCTCATTCTGTTCAATCAACTGTCTATTATCCTGCTGCTCTTCCTCATTTCCCTGATAATCAGCATAAGCGACTAGTAACTCATTTACCTTTACTTTCGCATACTTTTCCTTAGCTTCATTGATTTGCTCATTAATCTGCTCAAGAAGTTTTTCTCTTTCCTGAGCCTCTTGTAATATCTCCTGTAGGCGCTCTAACTCCTGCATGTCTTTTTGTAAAAAATCGATATTAATCTCCGGTTCCGGAAGAATATATGTATAAATAAACTCTCGAATATCTTTAATATCCTCAAGACTTGTCCCCATATGGAAGACTTCGTTAAATTTCTTACCAATAGGTGATTCAGAGTCTCCAATTCCTAGTATTCTACAAATACGCTTTCTGGCATCCCTTTGATTTGATGCTCTTTCCATTCCCTTATTTTCGATTTTAAAAGCATCTCTGGAAGAGGGTCTCTTTCCTTCCTTCACGGTTGTAAAGAAAGGGATATCTTCTAAACAATATCCCGGCTTCGTTATGTACCAATCCTGCGTAACGCCTTTCAAATCCTGCTTAGGAGTTTCAGATTCTACACGCGCAATAATTACGAAGGTTTTTCCTATCCCTTCGTCCATAAATTCAACACCGATATATGAAACTGTATGTCCAGCACGAAGATAGCTGTCCTCAGCTCTTTGTTTCTGGTGTACTGAGCCTAGAAGTGTTCTTCCACTTTTTTTGTTTCCGGCTGTATTAAAATCTTTATTTGTGGTAAGGCAATATCTAATCGCATCCATTATGGTTGTCTTACCTACGGCATTTACTCCAAGCAAATAAGTTATATTTTTAAAATCAATAGTATCATCCTGAAAGTTATGCCAATTAATCAGACGGAGTCTTGTCATTTTAATCATCTGTATCTTCCTCCTCGTCTGAATTTACATATTGCTGTAATAACGCACTGGTCTGCTCATAGGCTTTACTAATATTCGCATCCGGCATCGCAAGCATAACTGATGGATAAATCTGTATTCTTGCGTTCATATCTAAAAGTTTATCCAACGGCTGTACTAGATTATATCTTTTAATATTCCTAATAGAATCTTCTAGCAACACACGATCAAATTTTTTGGGAAGATCAAGTTTATCGTATTCATTCTTTATCTCTTCAACTGTGGTGACTACCTCGTCAATGTTTGTAGACAAACTTTCCCTTTTTTCCACATATAAAAGCCTAAAAATCAAAAGCATTATGCTCTCATATTTTTTTAGGGATAATCTTCCTGTTCCATGGTTGTTCACAAGCTGTACCACTCGCAAATTTCTATGAATAACTAAAGTATATCCTATCGGTTGAAATAAACTACGAAAGGCTTCCTCATGATTAATCACGTAATAATATTTTTCTCTTGTAGAATCAACGCTACCTATAAGAAAGCAATTGTTCAGCAAGTAATTTGCTATTTCTTCTTTTATATCAACAGCCATACTTATGCTTTCCGTCCTTCCACAATAAATTCCTTAAACCTAATCCCGTTACTCTCCACATAATTATCCTTCATCTTTATATCGAACTCTCTTTCCGGTGAATTCTGATAAGTAAATAATCCAATAATTTTAACCAAATCATCCGGATGTTCTTCGAATACACTTCCGGCTGAAACTGCTGTTTTCCTATCAAGTATGCTCCTTGCATATGAATTAACATTCTCTGATGTTAGAGCGTTCCTGATGTACTGCATCATTTCCCAATTCTTCTTATCCACCAATTCTAGATCAAGTTCCTCACCCATCAGCATCATGTCTATTGGGGTAGCTTTTCTTTTTCTCACCGGTGTGGCAAGCGAGTAGGCATCAAAGTAATTTTGTCCATAAATCTGATATACATCATATATACATGTAGTATCATCCTCATAAATATCATCTTTCGATTTTATCTCACTGGCATAATACTTAAGAAGCGTGTTAATCTTGCTTTTAACGCTTCCGTCCGAAAGAAGCATAAATTGCGCCTTCTGCACAGCTCTAGTTCTGTAGAGAATGTGTCTGTCATCAATAGTTCGCATGATTGCTTCCATCTCTTCAATATCCATCCGGATCTTTTGAATCAATTCCTTAATACGTATTGTCGCTTCGTCTTTATCAACACGTTCCGTATCAATATAATCATCCACTAATGCATCCATCAGCACATCTTCGCATTTATCAAGACTTTCATAAAGACTAGTCCTGTAATAAAACAAATTATCATTTGTTTTAAAGCGATGATATGAACCTACAACAATTTTCTCCTCATATTTTTCGAAAAATTCCAGAACTTCCTCCGGCTTTTTTCCAGACGTAAGAATATTAATATGATCCTCGATGGATGCGGCCAAAGTACGAAGCGCTTGATTTAAATTATCAAAATCCTCCGATGCCTCCTTCAATACCCCTTCATATGGGCTTCCATGTTCTGATATATGTTCAAACATCGAAAAAATTTTAAAGAGTTTTCCTTTATAAGTGATAATAGATGGATTAACAACATCCTGAAATGACTTGATGATAGGTACTATCTTATAATTAATAGCTATTTTGGACTCATCTTCATAATCTCCTTCTTTTTCAATGAGCCAACCTGTATCCCTTAATCGCCTAATAAACCCGGTAGCAATATTACGTACGTCCGAAGAGGAAGTATTGTCTATTTCCCCCATTTCTTCATCATCCAACTCAATCTGTTCATCAAGGCCTATTAAATATTCTTCTGCCATATCAAAAACTGTGCTCTTTTCTATGGCATACATCGGCATACGCTTACATTTATCCCAAGCAAGAGTAAGAAGATCTATATATTTTCTTTTATTTATTCCTGTAAGCGGACGGAATATATTTTCATCTATCTCATCAAAGAGATTCATCTTCCCACTCCTTTCTTAGTAATAAAAAACTATAAATAATTCAAAAATACATCTATTACTGCTCTGCGCTTGCACCTACAATAGATCCGCATACCATTTTCCATCTTTCTTTGTAAAAATAACCTTTGATGGCAAAATAGTCTCGCCCATTGTGACGTAACCAACCAGTGTTTGAACCCATTCGGTCAACTCACTTGGAATTCTATAACACTCATATTTTCCATTCTCCTTAATAGTTATAGTCGGAATACCTTTCATATCAAATCCTGCATTCATCACATAACATTCTCTATGTCCATCTTCAACTATCAATCCTGGCTGTTTTCTTGCATCCGCATAAACCTTAGCGCCCCATTTATTTATGAAATATTCTCCCTCTATTAAAGTAATGGGTTCAACAGACAACTTATTATGTATAAGTTCAAAGTGACGTTTCAAGCATTGAAGCGAATACGAATTAAAATATTCTCCTTGCATATTTAAGGGATTCTTCAATTCATCCACAGGCTTTGAATCAATATACTCCAATAACGCAATAAAAACTATTAAATCATCAGCAAAAACTCCCGCATAAGATTTGTACCAACAATCATTTATACCAGATAAAACATGGTGTAGTTTTTCATACAACCCATGTTGTAAATCATTCAAATCAAACCATCTACTATCAAGTATTACTTTTCGTAAATCAGAACAATCCGGTTGCAAAGCTTCGCAAAGTGATTTCATAAATTTAGCTATGATTCCCGCAGTAAAATCGGCCATCCGAATTCCAAAAGACTGTTTCGAATCACTTTCATCAGCTTCTATATGTCCAAGATCCCACGCAGCTCTTAAAGTAGAATGTTTATCGCCCTCCCTGTCTATTACAAGCTGATAATCCTCGATTCCTTGTTCATTCAGAAATAATCTGAACCCATTGAAAGGCATATGGTAATCCCAATCTATCGTAGCAAGTTCTTGAATATCATCTAAAACATTTATCACTCTTTCAAATGCTTCATTTTCGCCACTTTTCAATTGAAGGTTGCTTTTATTGATTTTTATTCTTTCTTCTAAAAATATTCTAATCTGTTTAACAAGATCGTTTGAATGATTATATATGCTATCAATAACATTAGTTGGCCTGTATGTATGGATAGCCTTTATTAAACTATATTTCAGTAAGTCCATATCAACAAACATACTGTTTCTATACCCGTTCAATAATTGACAGATAACGTATTCCAATTTACTCTGAACCGAGAAGAATAGGTAAATGTCATCATCAAACACATCTAGGAAGTCACTGATAAATTGTAGGTTGTATTTAGACATTGAAGCAAAACCATGTTGAAAATGTTTCTGCGATAATGTTGTACTTTTTAATTCTCCTTTACTTTTTCGATTTTCGTATTTATCTTCAAATACTTTATACCGCTGCTCTATCTTAGACTCATTTTCCACGTTCCAACCAACAATCACCGTTATAAAATTGTCATAATAATTGTTTGCGGAGATTGTATTTTGGTTAATTACTCTGCTATGTTCAGTTTCATCATAATAAAAAATATATTTCAACGGCTTTTAATTCCTTTTGCAACATACATACAGTCGAAGACCTAAGTTCAGCTTTTTCTACCAAATCTTGTTTTTTAAGACCCTTATCAAGTAATAATATCCATAAGCCAACATATGATACTGTCGTAATTCTTTCCTCTAAAATACTGGTCTCAAATTACATAGAAATTATATCATATATCGGAGCGAAAACCTTTGAAAAGTTAAAGATTTTCTTTGATCATTTCGTTAAATATTTAATGAATTTTGATTTATTCTTTACCATATATTCCCATTATAGATTAATGGTTGCATCCCGTTGTCCCATAAAATGCCCTCTTTCGAAATGAATTCTAGCAAAAAAGCTCTTTATAAAAAGAGTTCTTTTCTAAAATCTCGTGTAAAAATCGTGTAAAATAGATAGTAACCAAACAAACCTCTTTTGCAGTAATTTCAAGATTTCCTGTATCTTTCACAGGTTTATTCCAGAAGAATGAATCATCGATATTATTTTTGCAAAAATCTTCTTACTCGGTCGAGTTACATATATGCACTTTTTTAATCTGCTCTACAGAAACATTTTTATTATTCCAAAGTCGTTATACTTCTTGCAATACTTTCACGAATGCTTTCATTTATATATTTGAAACGACCAATTTGACTCGAAAAAAGTAAAATATTATCACTTCACTCTAAATTGCTATTGTTGGTAGGCAGACAAGAGTGCGAGCATAGCCATATAATTATTGTATAAATTCTAAAAGGAGGAAAAAATGAATAACACTGAACCCCTTTTTTTTATCGAAAAAGAAAACTTCACTCGTATTGTTGGAGATTTGATCCGAAAAGAACGTGAACAGAACGCTAAATTATCGCAAGAAGAACTTGGTGTTTTAACTGGATACGAAAGATCATATATTGGTTCAATCGAACGTGGAGAAAAAAATGCTTCATTTTATGCAATGTATAAGATTATTATCGCTTTAAAAGTTGATCCAAAAGAATTTTTTAACAATATATAAGGAGATAATTTATGGCAGTAAAAGAATTTAGAACATATCATAGACGTGATGTTACTAGAAGAAGTGGATATCATGTTGCCGGAGATAGAACAGGTGGTGAATGCATCATTCTTAATTCTTCTCAATATGTCACCTCATCTAAAACTACTACTTTTGAATTCTACAAAGAAAACGATACATTTGAAGAACTGTTTGAAAGGCATATTGGATTATTAGCTTTTGGCGGATACATTCAACCTAGCAATGTCTCAAAAATTATTTGCAAATTATCTTATTCTCATCGTGATGAAGACGTTGTTTCTGAAAAAATGTATGATTCAGAACTGGAATCTGGAATATGGAATCCCATAGGATTTCATAAAGTTTTCGCGTTATCTAACGAATATGATTACGATATTGAAAATCTATCTGTAACAATGGAAATATCTGCTCCTGTTGGAACAACAATAAACTTTATTAGCTTTGATTTCGGCACAATAACGACCAAATACTATCAGAGCACCGGAGATGAGGCTTCTCCTGAAGAAAAAAAGGAAGTCGAAGATTTTTGGACATTCTTTAATCAAAAAACTTCTTTATGCATCCCACATATCTACTATTTTGACTCAACTCTCCCCTTTGAAACATATCTTATTGATAATGGGGAAAAAATAGTTGATGGAATTCCTGTCGTTTTAAAAGGCTGTAACAGATGTTCCCGATACCTCCCCATCAATATCGAAAATGAATTACGAACAGTTGCTTTTGCGCTTCATTGCAAAAAGAAAGCCCCTTGTACTCACTCTACATTTAGTAAATATCGTATAGATAATTATGGGGACTTGTCAGCCAATACTATAAATTATTATAAAAGAATAGGCGCTTATATATTCTATGAAGGCCAGCATATGATAAGAAGCTATTACGGTCACCAACTTGAATGTAAACCTTGTAAAAAATATTTTGTAAACGCTAAACTCAATCCAATGCGTGATACCCAACAACATCGCGAAGATGCTTTGAGGAGACGTGCCATTGAAGCCTTAGTTGATAATTTGTTGGACAAAGACTTTATACATTTTGAATTTCGTAAGAAACAGAAAAAAGAATTTACCGATTACATTTGGCATAAATTCGATTGCAGATGTTTCAAATGTCAAGAAAAAATATCTAAGCAAGAAATGGCCTTAGATCATACAATGCCCCTTGCCTTTCTCTATAGATTGGATGAAACCGCAACTTGTTTATGTTCAACACATAATTCCCAAAAAAGCGATCATTTTCCTATAGATTATTATAGTGAAGAAGAATTACAACGTTTATCTAATATTACCGGTTTATCAATGGAAACCCTTCACTCTAGAAAAGCTAATGAAAGAGTTATAGAATTATTAAAAGAAAATGTCGTTTGGTTCTTTGATGACTTTCTTAGCCAACCTGATTATCAAAAAATCCATGACGATAAACTTGAAGCTGACAAAATATATGCTGCGATAGTTCGCGTTATAGGCAAAGATACGGATCTTGTTCAGTTATATTTCAAAACTAAGCATTGTTATCCGACCACAATTACCGTAAAGTAGGATTATTATGAAAGCGTTAACACTTATTCAGCCATGGGCCACTTTAGTTGCTTTAGGAGAAAAGCAAATTGAAACAAGAAGCTGGGATACTAAATATCGTGGACCATTAGCTATTCACGCTGGAAAAAAAATAGATAAAAGTGTTTTTGATCAACCATATTATAAAGAGATATTTGAAAAATATAATATTACCGCTTCAAATATCCCTACTGGTAGCATAATTGCAACATGTAATCTTTCTAACACTCAACCTACCGAATATCTACACGATATTATTTCTTCGAAAGAATTCTGTTTTGGAAACTACTCTCCAAACCGCTTCGGATGGATGTTGTCAGATGTTCATATTTTAGATAATCCGATTCCAGCCAAAGGAATGCTCGGACTATGGGAATTCGATGAACTAAATTAAAAAATGAGGGGGAAATCCCCCTCATTTCATTTTTTTTCAAGAAACAAATACTGATGTTCAAAGGTTGCTCCTTTATCTTTTATTCCATGCTTTTCTATAGTTTCAACATTTTCAGAACCTTTATATACAACCTCAAACTTATCCCTCGCCCTTATCTCCAATTCATCGGCCATATTGCAAACCTTCGAATTTCCTAGGTGCAAAACTACTTTTCCGCCTGGTTTTAAAACGTTATAACACATTGAAAAGAAATCATAATATACATCCATTGACTTTTTTTGCTTTGCTTCAAGAAAATCCAAATCCGCTTTTTTAAAGTCTTCTACTTCCCAGCCTGTGCACCAAAGCCTCATCCAATTTTGGATATAAAACCTAATTGAACCTGTAAAAGGCGGCGAAGTTATAATCGCATCAACAACACCTAAATTGTCTCTTGTCAGACTATTATAATCTCCATGTACCGCTTTTCCTTCTTGCAATCCATTTATATCTATTTTGTTGTAAGAGATATCCAATTTATCTTTAATATGTTCAATTACATTTTTGTATACAAAATCTCCTGTTGGTTTATATGGGGTTAGAGGATGTGAGTTTCTTGATAGAGCATATGGTCTATTTCCATGTAAAACATGGAGAAAACACGATAAAACCATAGCGTCTTCCGAAGTCAATTCTTTATCTATAAAGTAACTTCTAGCAGCCAGTATTTCTTTGTATGTATCTTCGTGAAAATACTCCGGAACCTTTCCATTAAATCCAAAATCTGAGTACATCGGAGGGTTTGAATTAAAGGTCTCCTTCTTCTCCTCAATATAATCCTCTAACAATTTAACTACAGCATCAACGTCTTCTCTTATGGGGTGCTCAACTTTTGCTTTTGTAATAGCAAACGCCATTCTACTTAAATCATTTCCAATACCAATTCTTCCCTGCAAACATGCTTCAAAGGGTATCGTTCCAACACCACATAACGGATCAAGAATCCTTTCTCCTGGATTCGTGAATTCTTCTACCAAAAGATGCGCTATTGCAGGCTTTAACTTGCCATGATATGAACAAAGAGAATGCCATGGATGCCCCCAATTTCTTCCTGCATATTCCCCTTGTCTATATGGTAATTCCTCTACAAAATGACGTGCTTTTTCTTGATAACTCATTACTGCTCCTTTGTGTTAATAAATCTTAATACTCTTTGTGTTAGTTTCGTTCCATCATTTGAATGCCGTACGCGGAGAATTTCTTCATCATATTTTTTGAAACCGTTTTGCTCCGCCAATAGTGCTAGCAATTCATGTGTTGGAATATGAACTCCCGAAAAAATAGAATCACCTATATCCATAATAAAGAAACCTCCTGGTTTAATGGATTCGGCTAGCTTCATTAACACCTTATTCATATCATAAAAATAACCAGCTATCATTATAGGTATGCGTTTATCATATGCCACGGGTTCAATTTCCCTTATTAAAGGTTCTACACAAGGAAGTATTTCAACCTTGCTTCTTTTAGACACACTATTTATTCCTGCTATAATCCCTTTGGAGTGAAGCGTAGGAAGATCATCTTCGCTTTCAACAAAACCTAATAATTTAAGTTCTAGCTTTGTATTCCTAATATAATTCGTTCCATTCAAGTACGGAGGGGACGTTATGGCGCAATCAAACAGGTTATTACAATTAATATCTCTAGAATCATCTGCCAATCTAGTAACTTCTTTGTAGATATTCACATTTTCATCAATAATATCTTCTAAAACCACATCCATTTTATCCAAATATGCCTGGATAACGTTTTGATTAACTTTATCTTTTTCTTTTCCTTTTGCGTAACGTAAATCTCCACGCCTAACCATATTAGATATTTGAATAGCTATTGATGCAATAGCAACTCTACATACATCTCTTACATCATCATCATCAATCCCATTAATAACATTAAGTAATTGTAATAAAATTGATAATCTCTCTGGATCATAAAATTTTTCAAACCCCTGATAATCTGTCTTTTTTTCGGGTGCAAATTCATGCTCTTTTACTAAATTTATGTGTTCCTTTAATTTATCAATCTTAGCTGTATTTTCTTTAATATGCTTTACACAATTAATCTTAGTATCACAAACAAATCCCATAACTGGGTTTATTTCAGAGTAATACGGAACAATATTATGCTTTGAAGCTGTCAACAAAGTTGTTCCAGATCCACCAAAAGGATCATATAAAGTTTGTATTTTTTCATATCCTATTTTCTCTAATTCATTTTCAACAAAGACATCAGAATATCCTTCCATATAAGCAAACCATCTATGAATTGCTTCCTTCTTGTTTAATGCAAATGTTCCTTCAAGACCTTCTTTTCTACTCATTATTTTTTCCTTCTATTAATAAATTTATATTAGTTTTTGTAAGCCCACTATCCAAAGCTTTATATAAATATCTTGCTGCAATAGATGAATACGGCTTCCATTTTTCACAATTATTTATTATTGTTTCCGTTTTCAGATCATCTGTGTTGTATAACCATTTATATGCTTGCAAAAATGCCCCGTCTTCATACGGCAAGACATCCAACCTGTTTAATGCGAAAATCAAATACATTTTTGCAGTCCAATTTCCTATGCCTTTGATATGATTTAACTCAAACATTATTTTTTCATCACTACATTTATTCAAATGGCTAAAATTTATTTTACAACTATTAACTTTATCTGTCAGATCCCTAATATACTTTATCTTATTACGCCCTATTCCTATTTCATTTAGTTTATCATCTGATAAGCTACTGATTGATTTTATGGTTATTTTATTACCACATTCTTTATTTAATCTTTCATTTATTTTTTGAGCGGCTTTATTAGATAATTGCTGTCCAACTATAGTTGTTACTAGGAAAGCATAATAATCTAAATGCAAATTATATCTTAAATCGCCAATCTGTGAAATGACTATCTCAAGCTTCTTATCATTTTTGCATAAATAAGAAATTGGCTCACTAGTAGTGTTCCAATTAACTTGCTTTCTATTTGTATACCTTCCTGATGTTATCCTCTCATCAATAGGCCTCAAACAATCATTGGGAATAGCCCAATCACGTCCAAATTTGACTGCGCCCTTAACTTTTCCATTTATACACATTTCCTGCGTATGCCTAATCGATATTCCCCATTTTGAAGCTGCTTCGCGTACCGTAATATATTCCATAACATATTCTCCATATATACCAACAATTCTATTATACGCGTCATAACGCGATAAATCAATTTGTTATTTTTAGCACTCCACAAGTATTTTAGAACATTTGTTCGCTTTTGTAAATATATGTGTGTGTTGTTTTAGCAAGCAGTGCCCCTGTACGTACAGGGTCTAAACGCTTGTCGGATGGCTACGCCCCCAAACCCCTAGAACCTCACTCACGTTCGGGGCTACGCATCAACAAAGTTGATTGCTCAATTAATAGTTTTATTTCCATCCTTGCAAATCTTTCATGGCTCTGATACAATCAAACCACAACAATTTTCATGCTAATTTCTAGCATTATTTCCCTATTTTTATTTATCTATTTAATTTTTCACGGAGGGTTTGCCTATGTTTTCTGAAACAGAACTAAATATTGATTCTAATTATTTCGCGATAATAAAACGAAATTGTTATGTTGTTACCATTCGGAGTAGAAACACCGGACACTACTGGCATATAGTTAATTCGGATGAGGTCAATTGTCGAAGAACTTGTCATATATATCATAAGCACAAGACAGAAGACAAATATCATTATCATGGATGTCATAGGACGCTTGAAGATTGTCTCAAATCTATATACTGTCACGATGGCTATGTTCTTCGAAATAAAAAAACAAATAAAAAAAGAGGGAGACCCCACCATACTTCTCAGTGAAATCTCCCTGTTCTCTATCGAATAATGTAGTCTTTATTCTTTTGTCGATTACTCAAATCTTCCTGTTCTCTCTTTAAAAATTGATCAACATTGTACTTAGCAGTCTGGTAATCTTTTAAGTCCTGTCTTGCTTGCTTATACTCCGCATAAGTCTGCTTTTTCGCCTTTAGAAGTTCATTAAACTCCACGTTCAATTCTTTTATTTTGGGAATCGGGCCATCAATTTTATCAAAGAACTCCTTGGCTGCTTTATGCAATAAAATAGCATCACGATGTTCTTCAAAAAACTTTCTTGAGTAAGCTTTATTACGATATGCTACATAGATATCCTTTGTATCATTGTAATTAATCATATGTTTTTTCAGACTTTTAATCTCATCCAGCCTTGCTTCAATCCATTTATGTTTCTCTGAGATTTCTCCAAACTTTTTTGAAGCTTCACTCGCTTTTTCGGAAAGTTTATCGTAATCTCGCATATCATGTTGCTCGAGGAAAAGAAGAGTTTGAGCCATCATTTTAACATTATGAACCTTAGCCCATTTTTCATAACCGGGACCTTTATTTTTCTCAATAATCTTTTGAATATCCAAAAGCATATCGAGTTTCGGTTCTGAATTAACGGGCTCCGTTTTTGATTCATTTCTGTCCTTGGCTTCCGAATCCTGACCAAACTTTGCTTTTCCGTCAAAGACTTTTTCAAGATCTTCCTCTCGATATCCTTCGCCCAGGGTCTTAAATCGTATGAAAGTCTTCTGCTCCGAACCTTTTAATCCTGCCCTCTTTCCACGCTTTATTTCGTATCCCATTTCCTCAAGAAGTTGGAACAGATTTTCCATATCCTTGGGATACTTTGACATGCAGGTATTGATATCTTCTTTGATTACATCACGATATTTTATCCGTTTGGGATACTCGGTTCTCTTATCTCTTTCACTTGGTGTGATGACAGACAATCCGTTCTCAAGACAGACAAGATCACTTACTCTTTGGAGAGCAATTCCGCAAAAGAAAAAATCTCTGAATTTTCTCGTACAGCTTAGATCTGTCGAGTTATAAATTATGTGATTATGTATATGCTCCCTGTCGGTATGAGTCGCGACTATGAATGCGTGATTACCTTTCGTCCATCTCATAGCCGTCTCATATCCGATTCGGTTTGCTTCTTCCGGAGTAATCTCACCCGGTTTAAAAGACTGTCTTATCTGATAAGCGATTATATCGCCCTGGATAATTCTTCCGGTATTTTGAAAGTATTCATTCTTGGATAAAGCGAATTCGGAATCAACGGTTTGCGGATTACATTCATAACTGCTTACCAGCTCACCGCCGTTGGTTTTATCTTTATTCTTTGCATAATCGGTCCTGTCCTTTAAACACTTGGCAACTGATTTGCCTTTATTCTGATGCATGGCAATAAGCTTTGTAGCAGCCATTTTTTTCTCTCCTTTCTACCTGATGCTTGCCAGTTTAAGATTGATTTTTCTTAATTCTTCCCAGATTTTCTCATGCTGTTCTTTAAGAACTTCAATATCTCTTTGATAAATACTTCCGGTTTCGTTTGCTTTCTTCGCATACTGGTTTAAGTTATTGGAATTGATTCCCATCAGTCTCGATACTTCTTTTACATCACTAAGATCAAGTCTTATTACATATCCGTCTATAGCCATCTTACGAATATAGGCGGACATGTTTTTCATGCCCGCCTCATTCATTCGTTTTTCGATAAGTTTCATCTCGCCTTGTTTGAGTCTAAGCTCCAGGCGGTCTTCTCTCATCAGATTATTTCTCTTTCGATTAAGGGATTCGGCTTATGTGAAGAAGGTTTATTCGGATATGTATTTTTCATTTTGATTCTTTCAAGTATCGATTTCTTTTTTCTATTCGCAACTTTCTTTTTCTTCTCCATTTGCTCCTCCTTCTCTTCAAATCACGTTCTGAAGATCCTTATCGGGAATCTTATTATCATGCTTCGAATTCTTAATCTTTTCTTTCTCTTCCTTAAGCTTTTTAAGGATTGACGGTTTCTTTTCAACCTTCGAAATCGCCTCAGTATTTACCGCCTTTTCTTCCTTGGTTTCTTCCTTTTCAGAATCATTGGAAGTTACTGAAGCACGTTCTTCCGTCTTTGGACTCGAAGGCATATCAAAAGGCATTTCACCCGAAAGAGCATCAATCATCTCCTCGATATCCTTCATTTCAGACTGCTGTCTTCCAAGAAATTTGTCATCAATTTTGACGATCAAGTCGGATGCTGTTCGACGGATTATATCAAGAGAAGCTTTAAGCTCAGGAACTTCCTTGTCTGCCGACCAGGTTGCAACATAAGGGAAAGAATAATCCGAAGTATCGATACCGTAATGAGCGCATACAACGTATGCTACGGATTCTGCTTCGGTCTCTTTCTGATTCTGCGTCTTCTTATCGGCATTCTTATCGTATGCCTCTCTTGAATGAAGTGCCTGGTGTGCCGCCTCATGAATGAAGGTCTTAACCGTCTGTGCTTCGCTCATTCCTTCCTGAATCACGATACGGTTTTCTTCAAGATGAAAATACCCTTTTGCACCGGATTCTATATTCTCGAATGATACGGGAACGGGTACAACTTCCTTAATCGCATTAAGAAGTTTTTCGTAATCTTCAACGCTTCCGGAAAGTTCATTTACACCTACCATCGGTACGGGATCTCCCTCAGTCTGAGAGATGTCAAAGGTGCTTACAGGCTTAAATGCATTGACGGTTACTTCAACCTTTTCTTTCACAGGTTCTCCGTTTGCATCAAGAATGGTCTTGCCGTTTGCATCGAGTTTTTCCTGTTCCTTTTCCATCTTGTAGGGTGCGGGAGCAAGAATTCTTATACCCTTTTCACCCTTCTTTACAAAACGGTTCATTTCCTTCCAGTTCGAGAATGACTGACACATTGTTGCATCGGGGCGCTGCATCATAATAAGGAGCTGATTGTTTACGGAGTATCTGGGAAGCTTCGCACAGAAGTTAAGATATTCCTTAAAGTTATCTCCGTTAAATACATCCTTAACACCTTTTTCAAGTTTTGCGGTAATCTCTTCCATCTCAGCCTTTCTTGCTTCGGCTGCAGCTTTAGGATCAAATTCATTTTTGTTAAAATCGCTCATATTTTTAATCTCCTTTCAAAAAGGGCGACCTCATGGCCGCCCTCACACTCTTATTCGTTTTCATCCGTATCGTCTATATCGACGTCGTAATCATCTGTGTTTTCGTCCTTTGGAAGATTGTCAAAATAATCTTCCTCGTTATAATCCGCATCGGGATCTTTTGTTTTCTTCTTAAGCTTAGTTCCCTTTTTCTTCTTAAGAAGGAAGAATACTCCGACTCCGGCTATAACTATTACCACGGCAACGATTGGAAGCATTTTGTTTGCAGTATTACCGGCAGGTTCTTTGGTTTCCTTTTTCATATCCGGAAACTTAAAGAGACTCTCTTTTTCTTCCGTTTGCGTTTCTTCAGGATTTTTCTCATCCGTTTGCGACGTTTCTTCAAGATTATGAATCTTTTCTTCGTACTCTTTCACTTCATCTTCGTCCATAAGAGCGAGCAAATCCGACTCATCTACTTTGTTAAGGAAGTGAACTTTTTCGTTACCCTTATCGTCTCTGTCTATGATGATATAGAAGTAATGACCGGACTTTGTTACCACTGTGATAAACTGTTTTCCGCCCGCTTCAAGCGAACCGTAATCATCCACGAGTTCCAAATTTCCGTCAGGAGTAAGAGGTCCGTATTCAGGCTTTTCAATGGGATTTCCATCCTCATCAACGTATTCTACCGTTCTTACAGGTTCTTCTGTCTGGCAGTAAGTGTAATCGTATTTGCATACCTCACACTCTTCGTTAACGTGATCTTCGCTGCACTTCTCACCGCATGTACAAATCACTTCCTTGTCTTCTTCGGGTGCAGCATGAACCGTTATCGGCATTGTTCCAAATAAAAAAGCTGTCGAAATCATTCCGACAGCAGTAAGAATTTTACTCTTCATCTTCGTCCTCCTTATTAAACACAATATCCTTTCTAACGTCATAGCCTTTCATAAAAGCATTAAGTTTTCCGCTCTGAATGAGATCCAGGAAATCTCCAAGCTGTTCGGGAGACATATCCATCGCTTCAACATCTGATGCGATTCTTTCTCTCTCAGCTTCCCTGAGTTTTTCTTTCTTTCCTTTGACCTGCTCTTCAAGTGCAGCAATCTTTTCTTCATCTTTACCGATATCCTTACGCATTTTCACAAGGTTATCGTAATTCCTCGGCTTTAATTCTTTTTTCATGTTTTTCCTTTCCGGCTTTCGCCTATTCAAACAAGTATTCTTTATTTCCTTTTGTTTCAAGTAAGAGTCGATATCGAAGCATCTGATCTTCACTTAGTCCAAGCCCCTGAACGTATGAATCAATAGACATGCCCGTTAAGGTAACGTTTAAAATGTAGTATTCGTACTCAACTTCAACCTCATAGGACTCAAGAACTTCATACGGAACCTGAACCGTATACGTATACTCAACAAGTCTTCCGTTTTCCCACCTGAATCCCGTTCGTTCTTCTTCGCGATAATAAGTTACCCAGTGCCATCTGGTCTCCGTCTTTGTTCTCGTCTCAACCGTTTCGCTTGTCGTAAAATCATACTGACCGTCAATTATTTCTTCCAAATAATCTTTAACCTCAGCTTCCGTATAATCTTCATAAAGTACGGTTAAAAGTGCAGCCAGTTCATACGGATTATGATTAATCGGAGCTATCGTGTATCGGTACTCATCGTATCCCGGATAATCATCTTCTACCGAATCCATCTTGGATGAAAGTTCACTCTCCAAAACCCTGAAATCATTTTCGACCGCCAGAATATCACTGTCGTTTGCGGTAAAGCTTGTCGAAAGTATTGTGTTGTTTGCTCCGGTGAATATGAGCCCGAAAGCACTTACGGTTCCTGTTGCGGATAAGATTCCTATCGAAAGGATACTCGCAATAACAAGTACCATGGGATTATCCTGAACAAACATAATAACCGTTTCGCTTATCTTTTTAATCAATGCTTCGATTTTCTCACCAAGCGACTCTGCAGCACTTCCAAGTGTATTGGCTGTCTTCGCCTGGGCACCTCTTTGCATTATCTGCTTTTGCGTACTCCTCTTTTGATTTTGCAAAGATCTCGGATTGCTTCCCTCATAATATTCCGGTTCTTCAATGGTCAGGTCATCTGCACCTTTTCTCCATACCTTTCCAGAATATCCTTTTTTAAGGTTGTGCATCTCGCCTTCGTGAGCACAGTACCTCGTATAATAAGACTTATGTTTTGGTGCTTCTGCTTTAGGTTCTGACGTGCTTGTCGGGCTATACCCACGGCT
>JAEEGL010854552.1_pt1 | contig 28959 bp, 20 predicted proteins | sample 9134231 | NCBI WGS metagenome assembly JAEEGL01 (sample SAMN16246548, study PRJNA631951) | gut metagenome | biome: gut microbiome; feature: rumen; material: fiber-attached | host: Bos | place: Iran: Karaj | collected 2018-10 | reverse complement strand
CTCAAGCGCGCCGAGTGGATCTTCAAGAAGCTCAGCGGATCGCGCCGCCTCGTCATCATCGACAACGCGCAGCGCATCGGCATTGCCGGTCTGCGCTGGCTGATGGACTTCAACGACGCCACCGGCTGTCCGGTGGCGCTCGTCGGCAACCCGGAGGTGCTGGAGAAGGTGAAGGTCAACGACCAGATGTCCTCGCGGATCGGCTACAAGCAGTCGCTCGCCGACGCGATGAAGATAGACGGCCCGTGGCTGGATGCCGCTGCGGACGCGATGGTGGCGGCGATGTGGCCGGAGGCCGCTGCGGAGCTGCGGACTCCGGCGCGCGACGCGGCGCGGTCGAAGGGCTATCTGCGGACGCTTAACAAGCAGCTGCGGATCGCGTTGCGGCTTGCCGAGAAGCCGCGCTTCGCGGGCCGCTATGGCCTCGCGTTCGCCACGGCGCGCCCGCTCATCGGCGCGGAGGAGGACTGACATGCTGACATTCTCACAACGTCAGAAGTTCTTTGCGGCGGCGCATTCCGCCTATGTGGTTGTCCGTCCGTCGGTTCCGTTCGACGACTGGCGGCAGGGCGAGATGGAGTTGCTGGGACTGCCGAAGTCCACGAAGAGCATGGACCACGTCTGGCACTTCGAGCAGGCCATGCTGCACTTCGCCATACTTGCCGACGACGTTTGCGCGATGTCCTACTGGGGCGGCTGCGCCCGACGCCGGTTGGAGTGGGTGTTCGACGGCTTCCTCAAAGACCTCGCCTTTCTCCAGCAGCGCAGGCCGTCCCCGGACGCTGCCGCATACCTGGATGGCCTCATGGCACAGTCAAGGGTCGAGGTGCTCGGCGCTGAGAATCTTCGGAAGCTCTGCGCGATGGTGGACACGCGGATCCGTCAGCTGGCAAGGGAGGCCGGCGTTTCGTTGTCCTCGCTGCCGACGGCCGGCCGGCCGTGGTGCTTTCGTGGTGCGAAAGCTGCGGCGATGGCGGCATATTTGGGAGAGAGGGGGATAGCGTGATGCCTGAATTCAAGCTCTGCAGCCATCAGGAGGATTGCCCCCTGGTCATGGGAGCTGTCGAGGCGAAGGTCAATCTTCAATCGCAGCTCAATGTCGAGCGGATGGAGTGGGACGCGAAACGCGCCCTAATGAACAAGCTCTACTCGACGGCCGTGAAGTTGAGGGCCGCGCAGCAGAGGTATTTCAAGACTCGCGATCAGCGCGATCTGGTGGCTTCCCGCGTGATCGAGGCCGACTTCGACAAGCTCTTGATCCGCATAAAGCTCCAGGCGAAAGGCCAACCAGTTCAGCAGCCGCTTCCGATCTAGTTTCAGCCCTTTTGAAATGCAAAAGCGCTCGGCATCTGCCGGGCGCTTTTTGTATCAAATCTCGGTCATTTACCACATTCGGCGTGGACTGTTGTATCAAACCGCCAGCCCGCGTTCAAACCCTCTTCAAACACCTTGTTTTTCGGCGTTTCCCGTCGTTTCCCGCCCTCTCCCGCCTTGTATCAAACCCCTCGTTATATTACTTCCGTTCGCCTTGTCGGCTAACGGAACAACGCAAAGGAAAACAAACAATGAAGAAAATGATGATGATTGCCGTCTGCGGCATCGCCGCCGGACTGTTCGCCCAAGGAACCGCAGCCGTTTCCGCAAAGGACGTTGCGAGTCAACCCGCAGTCGACCAGATGCTTCTGGACGACGACGGGGTCTGCATCGTGACGGCACCTGACGGTTCGTTCCAAATTTTCACGCGCGGAACCGGCGTTTACCAGTTTGTAAACCCCAAGGCGGAACTTGCCGCCCGCAAGGTGGCTCGGCTGAACGCCGAAAGAAACCTTGCCAAATTCATTTCCACGAAAGTCGAATCCCAAGACAGTGTGGACCAAATTCAGAAGAACAGCCTCACGATGTCTGGCGATGGCAAAGTACAGGAAGAGCATCCGTCGCTTGAAGACCTTGAAACATTCAAGGACTCAATCAAATCCAGCACGAAAGCCGTCCTCAACGGGCTTGTCGTTGTTGAATCCAAGAAAGTTCCGACGGAAGGCGGTACTGGCGGGATGATCCAGATCACGATGGTCTATTCGCCAAAGACAGCCCGAGCATCGGGATGGATCGGCAAGAAGATGCAGGACCATCAGGCGGACTTGAAGGTCAACGAGATCAAAAACGAAGCGCGCGTAAACGCCGCCCGTCAGACAGCGGAACGCGCTGCGAACGCGGCGCAGCCCAGCCCCTTGCCGGTGCCACCTGCAACTCCGACCCCTGTGGACAATGGCAACGTTGCGCCGGTAGCCGCGCCTATCGCCACGACGCCGATCAATAGGCCGGAGCATCGTGTCAACAAGACGGACTACTAAAACATGACGAAGATCTGGAGTGCGGCTGTCTTGGCCACAGGCACTTTGCTCGCGGCACCCGTGGTCACCTCCGGCCCGTTTGCCGAGACAGTCACCTCGCACCCCGAATTCTTCACCCCCGCGCACGTATCCGTCGTAACGAACGGCAGTGTCGCCTATTACATCTACAACGGGCGTGCGCGGCATCTTTTCAAGAACATGCCCGCAATCTCTCAGCCGCAAATACGCGCGAAGGTCCAGTTGCGGGCAGAGAACAACCTTTCACGCTTTCTCCTGAAGAATGCTCCCACCCGGACGATGACGCTGCGCGGGAGCCTACAAATCGCCAAGTCCGCAGAAGGAGACTGGACGACTTATGTTTTCGCCGTACCCGTGACTAACGTGACAATTACCCTACCACCGCCACCGATTCCTCCACCCTCATCGGCTGCCAATACCAAAAACATCCCAAAGCCCGCCATCTCACCACCACAACCAGAAGACCGCATTGCACAACTTCTAACCTTGGTAGATCAAGTAGAACAAAATCCTCTGGACGGTAGTCTTCAAGCGGCACTTGCCAAGGCATATCTCGACTGCAAGCTACGCGACGAGGCCCAAGAGAGTGCGCGAAAGGCCCTGAATCTGTTGTTGACGGCAGTTTCGGCAAATATGCCAGAAGACAAGGTCAATTCACTCTTGACGGCTTCTGCTGTTCTGAAAGATTGTGGCGACTACCACAACGCACGGAAAGGATATCAAGCCGTTGAACGGCTGAACAGGGCTCAATACCGTACAACCGTGTTAAAGGCCATTTCCGAGATAAACCTGGCAATTGGCATCAATTAAACGCACACTTGACTTGGACGAGCAGCCTGCCCGTGTGTAAGGGTGGATTTTACACGATTCCGCGATATTGGCTTCTCTCACTCGCCGTATTCCCCTTCGATCGCGGCGATCATGCGGTTGACGCGCGTCTTGACCTGGGCCACCGTGTTGCGCGGGACGTTGAAACGCGACGCCACCTCGCCGATAGGCCGCCCTTCCAGCACGTAGGCACGGTAGATTTCCCGCGACTGCTGCGACAGCGCGGTCTTAGTGAGCGCGTGATCAACGGCCGCTTCATGGCGGGCAAGCAGCCATTTCGCGTCAAGCAGCGACTCCGTTTCCGACGACAGGGCCGGCAACTCGTCTTTGGAAACGCGATCAATCGGAACGCATGTGACGCGCACCTGCGCCTTGCGCCACCGGCTGATCAGCGCATGGCGGATCGTCGTGGCGAGATAGCTGCGGAAACGCCCCGCCTCGGCGCTGTATCCGCCCGCGCGCAGAGCCTCCACGAGCTTCGCGAATATTTCCTGGACAACATCCTCGGACTCCGACGGCGGCGTTCCCATGTGTTCGGCGAACGCGCGTATGGCCGGAGCGTAAAGGCCGAAGAGACGCGTCCAGCTGGCTTCGTCCGTCGCATGCCCCGTCGCCTCCACTGCGATTCGCGCAAGGAGCGTGACCGGCGTATCTGGAAAGATGCTCGACACTTTCAAATCTCCGGTGCGGCGGCGGGAATGGCGAACAGATCGTCCGCGCGAATGGTGTTGTCGTCGCGGTCAGCCAAGTTGCGCGTGGCCAACCAGGCACATACGAGCAGCCCGACGGCGGCCACAAGGCATATTGCCATCCACCTCGTACGGATTCGAGCGCGGACACGCGGCCGTGCCAGACTTCGATGCAGCTGCTCGGCAAACGGCGACAACAGGTTCGGACGCTCTTTCGGATCTTCCGCAAGCAGTTTCGTGAGAATCTCCCGCCACATCCCGTCAAAGGGCTCCAGAAGATCCCAGATTTTCTGCCGGTTCTCATACCAGATGCCGGTCAAGAGACGGAAGATGACGATGCCGAGCGAATATGCGTCGGACGCGGCCGTGGCTTCTTCACCGCGCCGCACCTCCGGCGCCATGTAGCCGGACGTCCCCATGAAAAGCGAGCCGGATGGCGCTTCCTCGGAAACGGACGTACTTCCCACGTTCAAATCCGCCCGCAGCGACGCACTGCAGAAACGCGAAATGCCAAAGTCGCTCAGCACCACGTTGTCCTGCGCGTCGAGAAGGACGTTGCCCAGCTTGACATCGCGGTGAACGACCCCTTCGCCGTGGATGTAGTCAAGCGCGGCGGCCAGCTGTCCGAACCACCGCGCCACGCGCTCCTCGTTCGCACTGCCGTCGTCGATGTCGGCAAGAGTGCGCGGCTCGCCGCTCTCGCCCAGCACGAGGTCCATCACGAAATAGACAGTCTGCGTTGCGGCGTCAACGTCCAGGTCGAAGACGTGGACGAGGTTCCGATGGTGGAGACGCGCGAGAATGCGTCCTTCGGCAAGGAACCTCTCCTTCAGCAGCTGCACGTGTCCATGGTCGAGCGTAAACGCCTTGAGCGCGTATCGGACGCCCAGCTTCTCATGGACAACCTCATAGACGGCACCCATGCCGCCCTGCCCGAGAAGACGTACAACGCGGTAGGCTCCGATACGAGAATCCGCCTTTATTCTTTCATCCGTCATTTATTATCCGCGTCAAGCTCGAACTCGACCATTACGGGCGAGTGGTCGGAGACGTCCAGCGCAATCTGGTCTGTTATGATTTCGTGCTTCAGCGCGTGGATGCCCTTGGTGTAGAAAATGTGGTCGATCGAGTAGTCGGGCGTATCGTACGCGGCGGCGCGGCGCGCGCCATGGTACTTGCCGTCAGCGCCGCGAACAGGATTGCCGTGGTGCGAGCAGTGCGGCGAGCGCACGTCCGCGTGCGAGGCGGCGTTCACGAAGCCGCCGCTGCGCAACATCGCGTGGGCGAAGGAATTTTCAGTGGAGTTGAGGTCGCCGCCGAGGATCGCGGGGATGTCCGCGCCCCACTTGCGGCGGATGTCCGCTAGCAGCCACAGAACGTGCCGGGCGTTCAGCTCGCGGATGACGTCGCTCTCGACGCCGTTCGACTGCCACCAGAAATGCGTCGCGAACGCCACGAAGCGCCGCCCGTCCGTTTTGCGCTCAAGGACGGCCCAGGTGGCGCTCTTCGACGCCGTGAGCGACAGATGGAAGAAGTCCGTTCCGCTGTCAAGCAGGTTCAACCGGTCCATGCGGTAGAGAAGAGGCTCGTGGTTGATGTGCTTGGGCGTCTTCTCGCCGGAGAACGCGGCCCGCTTCAGCGCGGCGTCCTCGTCGCCGCGCACAACCGCATAGCCGGCCTGCTTGAGATGGGCGAACATCTGGCTCGCGTACCAGCCCGGCGTCACTTCCTGGAGCGACACGACGTCGGGCCGGCCCTTGAGAATCGTAGCCTCCACGCCCGACTCTCGCTCCTCCACGGGGTTCTCGAAGTAGTCGCCCCAGATGTTGAACGACAGAAACTTCAGGGGCGTGGCGGGCTGCGGACAAAACACGTGACGGACGGCCTCAAGGTAGCCCATGCCATGCTTCTCGTCGGGCTCCAGGTACGAACCCTCGATCCATTCGTTCCAGGCGTTGATCGAAATGAGCTTCGGGTAGCCGGGCGGCGTGTTGCGGTCGCACCAGTCCTTCGCGCGGCGCAAGACCTTCTCGAACTTCTCCGGCGACGAACCAGTCACGCACGGCATCTTCTCCGGGAAGCGCGGATTGTTGTCCCAGCCCACGGACGCATGGGCGAAGTACGCCTTGAGGCCCTTGAGCCGCGCCTTTTCGGAATCAAGCTTCGCAAGCCCCTTCTCCGCCCACTGCGCGTAGTCGCCCTTCGCGCGCACATGGTGCGCATAGGTGTACATGGTCGCGGACTCTATCCCGAGCGCGGCGACGTGCTCCGGCCTGCACTGCCCCCAGCCGCACGCCATGATATGCACGCCGCCAAGCCCCGCCTTCGCGCAGTCCGCGTCGAACTGGCGAAGCGCGGCGGCGGCCTTCTCCATGCCGCCCATCCCCTTCACGAACGAGCCGACCTCGTAGATCATAAACACCGGCTTCCCGCAGATACGGTAGTAGTTAGGACGCGACAGAAACTTCTCGATCGCACGCCGCGTCATCCGCCTGAACGCCTCGCCGTCCACGCCGCCGAGCCAGATGGTCTTGCTGTTCCGTGCCGACGCCCTCTTATCGACGCAGTCGGACCAGTCGTGGTTCGCCCACATGAGGAAGAACTTCATCTTGCCGTTGTTCTTCGCGCCGAGGAATCCGTCGGCAACCGCGCCCTCGAGGAACGGACGTTCCCCGTACCAGTACCAGTCGAAGATAAACACGTTGACGCCGTGCGAGGACGCCGCCTCGATCTTCTTCTCCATCACCTTCGGGTCGGCCTCGTTCTCGTAGCCCCACACCGGAACGCGCGGCTGGTAGTGCCCAGGCCACTTCGGCTTCGCGTCCTTCACGTTGAACCATTCGCCCTGCCCCTCGGGGAAAAGCCCCAGCTCCTTCCACCTCGGCTCCGGATGGTAGCCCGGATAGACGAGCGCGGCGATGTCGTATCCCTGGGACGAAACCTCACACGTCTCGCCAAGCGACGGCATCGCGGCCAGACCCCAGGCCACCGCAACTACCGCCGTCAAAACCATTCTGCCTGCTTGCATTTTCATTTCCTTTCTGTGCGGCAGATATGATACCAAATCAGAGGCGATGAGGCAATGTTATGCATGGCGGCGCAGTCGCGGCAAAATTATGGTACAATATATGCATCTGACAAAGAAGTAGCTGAAGGTGCATGCAAATGAACACGATATCAATTGACCTGGTGAGGTCGCTTTCGGAAACTGAACGTCTCTTTCTATATCTTTTCGCCTTCGAGAGCTCGTCTAGGAAGATCGACGACTTCAGCTGGATGCTGCGATCTCGCTTCGGCCGCCAGATGACCGCGAAGATGTCCGACGAGACCTGCCGGATGCTTGTCCGCAGAGGCGTCCTGAACTGCACCGCGAACTGCGCGACGGTTCCTTCGCGGAGGTACTCGTTCACGGCGCAGCTCACGTTCGAGGCCGCCCGGTGGCTCATCGCAGATGCGCGTGGCAAAGGATGGCTGCCCGTCAGGGGCGCGGACGTTTCGGCGCTCGCGGCGCTTCTCGACGGCGGACGGAATTTCCGCGACCAGACGAACAAGTATGAATACGATTACGGCAAAATCCACAATTCGATCTGGTATGCCGCCGTCAAGCTTGCCGACATGATGGACGACAATAGCGAATTGCCGACGATGAACTTCCCGGCCGGCACCGACGACCAGATATTCCGCATCATCGCGTCCGTTCTGTTCTGCCGCGGCTTCAACGTCCTGCCCATCCTTCTCGACTGGCACGCCAAGCGCAGTCGCTCCGGCTGGGGACAGGACACCCTTGATGCCAATGCGATCGAATATGCCGCGCTCTGCTTCTGGACTGGGCGGATGGATCTTCTCGACGTCTTCAGCGTGGTGCCGAATGCGCACATCGTGGATGATTTCGTAAAGGCGTGCGCATCCGTCTCGAAGGGCGACCTGGAATCTGCCTACAAGCTCACCACCGGCTTCGCCGATCTAGTCACAAACAGGACGCACAACTACGAGGAGACGCTCTACTCGACGCCGGCCTCGCACCTGTTCGCCCTGGCCGTGACCGCGTTCCACAAGCCGGTCAAGACGCGCGTCTCAAAGCTCGCGCAGAAGCTTTGCCCGCAGAGGGCCAACTTCAAGTACGCCCTGCCATATTCGGCGCGGGACTACTTCGACATGAGGCAGACGGAGTCTTCCGCAATCATCGAGTTCATGGGGGGATGGCCTGAAGCGTATCCGGAAGGACCTAACGCATGGTTTTCGCCGGCGTGCCGGATGGGCGACGCATTTGCCGCCGTGACGTCCGAAATGACGCGAGATTCCATAGAGGCATACGCCCCTCATGCGTTCGCACTCGCCGAAAAGGCGGCCAGGGCCGGATATCCGTCCGTGGCCGCCACCTACGTGTCCGTGTTCGGATGGGCGTTCAAGGGCGACATGGCGGAGAAGGCCAAGGCACTGGCCGATTCAATCACGAAGGCCGGGGGCGTATGGCTCCGCCCCTACGACGCGGACGACGGCGCGTGGAAGTTCGTGGTGGAGGCGTTCGACAAGTGCCTTCCGGCGAAGGGGCGCATCGCGGCGGAGCCAGCGCGCGCAAGCGCGAAGTCGGGCCGCATCGTATGGACGGTTCGTCTCGCGCCACAGGTGCGAACCGAGTGGAATCATGACGACGACGTGCCAATCCCCGAGAGCGTCTGCGCATGCAGCCGCATAGAGCCCTGCTTCCGCGGCCCGCGCTGTGCCGACGACGGCTCCAGCGACAAGGCGCTCACGGGCAACGCGCTGCGATCCGGAAAATACGACGGCATAATGACCGAGACCGACCGCGCCATAATTTCGATCCTGGAGAAGGCAGACTGCCTTAAAAGGCTCGGCAGCGGCTCGCCGCCGGTCGGCGCGGTCGAGCTGCTGTGCGCACACGACCGCGTCACCATTGAGCATCTGGACACCAAGAAGGGTGGGATGGCCTACGAAAACACGTCAATCGTCCGCCGGGACCTCCCCATGTCCATCAAGTCTCAGCCGGACGGCGGCCTTGCGATAACCGTCGAACCATGGTGCCTGAAGGTGCGGTGCGACCATGCGCTGCGCATTCTTCCGGACGGCACGTACGCCTTCTACCCGTTCCCCAAGCAGACGCTCGCCGTCATGGAGGTTTTCAGAGCATACGGGCGGAACGGCACGATCGACATCCCCAAGGCGGGCATGGAGGCGATACACCCGATACTGCCGCGCATGGCGGCGCTGGCCCCGATCCAGGGCGAGCTGGCGGCGGTCGGCGGGGGGGCCGACCTAGAGCGCGTTCCCGGCAACGCCGTGCCGCTCGCGCGCCTGGCGTTCTCGGAGGACGTCCTGGAGCTTTCGCTCTGGTCCAAGCCGCTCGAAGGAACAGATCTCGTGTTCGTGCCGGGAGCTGGCCAGCCCGAGCGGATGATCGCGCACAGGGGGCGCACGGCCGTGCTCGTGCGCGACCTCGTTGCGGAGAAGCGCGGCGCGGACAAGGTGCGCGCCGCGCTCGGCGATCTCGAGGCGTGGTCAGACGGCGAGAACGAATGGCGCGTCGATTCGCTCGTCTATTCGCTCAAGGCCCTTTCGGCGCTGAAGGACCTCGGCGACGCGGTGCGCCTCGAATGGCGCAGGGGCGCGCGCCTCTCCGTCGCCGCGCCGAAGTCAGGAACATGGAAGCTCTCCGCGGTTTGCGGCGTTGACTTCTGGTTCTCGATCGGCGGCGAGTTCCGCCTTGACGACGGCAAGGTGCTTGCCCTCTCCGAGCTCATCGCGGCGTTCCGCGCCCGCAAGGGAGAGTTCGTGCGGCTGGGCGAGAACGAATATCTGCGCCTCACGTCGTCGATACTCAGGCGGCTGGAGGCGCTTGAGGCCGCAGGGCGGACGAAGGGCAGGAACCTCGAAATCCCGCCGGCGGCGCTGCCGATGCTGGACGGCGTGTTCGGCGCGGAGGAGGCGGACTGCGGCCTCGCGCTGCCCGAGCCGATCGAGAGGCGGATCGAAGCCGTGCGCGCGGCGCTCGCTCGGAAGGTCGAGCCGCCGCAGCGCCTTAAGGCCGAGCTGCGCCCCTACCAGAGGGACGGCTACGAGTGGCTTTCGCGCCTCGCGGCGTGCGGGATGGGCGCGTGCCTTGCCGACGACATGGGCCTCGGCAAGACGGTGCAGGTGATCGCGCTTCTCCTGGAGCGCGCGCACGACGGCGCCTCGCTCGTCGTGGCGCCAGCCTCGGTATGCGGCAACTGGCGCAGCGAAGTCGCGCGCTTCGCTCCCACGCTGCGCACCGTGATGGCGTGGGACGAGAGGGCAGACGCGATGGAGGCTGTCAGCGCAGCCGGGCCGGGCGACGTGGTGATCGCGGGCTATGGACTTCTCGTTTCGCGCGAGGCGCAGTTCGCGGCGCGGACGTGGAACGGCGTCGTGCTTGACGAGGCGCAGGCCATCAAGAACGAGACCTCAAAGCGCGCGAAGGCGGCGAAGCGCCTCAAGGCGGCGTTCCGCGTGGCGGCCACGGGCACGCCCGTGGAGAACCGCCTCACGGAGCTGTGGAGCATCAGCGACTTCCTGAATCCGGGGCTGCTCGGCCCCGTGGGCGACTTCGCGCGCCGGTTCACGATCGACGGCCGCGCCACGCCCGCCCTGAAGCGGCTCGTCTCGCCGTTCGTCCTGCGCCGCGTGAAGCGCGACGTCCTTGAGGATCTGCCGGAGAAGACCGATATCACCATCCCGGTGGAGCTCGGCGAGGAGGAGCGCGCCGGATACGAGGCGTGCCGCCGCATGGCGCTCGCCGCGCTCGAGGCCGGCGGCGCGGAGAACCGCATCTCTATCCTCGCGGAGCTCACGCGCCTGCGCCGCTACTGCTGCCACCCGTCGCTGGCGATGGGCGGGGAGGGGCGCGCGTCGGCGAAGATGGAGGCGCTGGTCGAGCTGCTTGACAGTCTCAAGGACAACGGACATCGCGCGCTCGTGTTCAGCCAGTTCACGGACTACCTCGCCATCGTGCGGAAAGCCGTCGCCGAACAGGGCTGGACGCACCTGTATCTCGACGGACAGACTCCCGCCGCCGAGCGCGAGCGGCTTGTGGACGCATTCCAGCGCGGCGCCGGCGACTTCTTCCTGATCTCGCTCAAGGCCGGCGGCACCGGTCTCAACCTGACGGCGGCGAACTACGTGATCCTGCTCGACCCCTGGTGGAACCCCGCAGTCGAGAACCAGGCGGCCGACCGGGTGCATCGCATCGGGCAGAAGAATCCGGTGACGGTCTATCGGCTCATCGCATCCGGCACAGTGGAGGAGCGCGTCATAGAGATGCACCGCGAGAAGAAGGCCCTTGCGGAGGACGTCCTCGACGGCGCCGGCTCCGTCGCGCTCACGCCCGAACAGCTGATGAGCCTCTTCAGGTGACAGAGCTCCGCCCACTTCTCCGCGCGCTGCGCAGGGCCAAAAGGACGGCATCACCAGAAGCGCCACTTGGGCGGAAAGAGGCGCACGTTCTCCACATGGTCGATCTCGGGCGCAGCGCCGGAGGCAGGCGCGCCGTACACCTGCACCACGTCGAAGCGGAAGTTGCCGCGCCACTTCTTGCCCATCACCCAGCAGGCGCAGGCGCGAAGAAGATTGCGCCGCTTGCGCGAGTCTATGCGCGCGAGCCGCGAGTCGCGCGGCGTCCGGCGAGCATGCGTCTTCACCTCCACGAACACTATGCCGCCGTCCGGCCGCCGAGCGATCAGGTCGATCTCGCATCTTCTGTCGCTGCGGCACGGGCGCACATTCCGATCGACTATCCGCCAACCGATCGAGGCAAGATGCCGCGCCGCCGCGCGTTCGCCCCAGGCGCCGCGCTCCCTGTTTTCCTCTCCGTCCATGATCCGCTTCCTTTCCCCCTCCGGCCGGACGCGGACATCGCGCCCACCCGCCGGGAGGCGCGCACATTAAAGCAAATATCGGCGGAGTCTGCGTTACAACGCCGTTACAGGATGTTTCGCGGATGTAACATTCACTCCGACTCGGCGCCGAGGATGTTGAACGGCGCGGAGAACGTCCACGTCCTGCCGGGCAGCTTCACGGGCTGCGTGAAGAAGCCTGCCGTCAGCACGTCGTCCGGAAGCGGCGATGCGGCGTCCCGCGAGAGCAGCAGCACGCCGTTGTGCTTGATTCCGGTGATCTGCTTCTGCGCCGAGCCGTCACCCGTCTCGCTCCAGAGCGCGAACGTGCCGGTCACGATTCCCGTCGCGCGGGCGAGCTTCACCTGAACATTGCAAGGATTGACGCTCGCCGCGAGGTTGTTGAGCTTTCCGTCCTTGACAAGCGCCTGCTTCGCGACCGAGAACACGTCTCCAGTGAGATCGACATCCGTGCCGCGCGGCTGCACCGTCGAATACGCATAGCCGTCGGTCAGCGCCTCCTTCGGAAATCCATCGACCGCGATCGTGTCCACGTCGAACTCGCGTCCGAGGTAGTATGCCTGGAGGTTCACGACCTTGTCGTACCAGCCGCCGACAGGGGCGGGGGCCAGCCTGTACCCGGTCTCGTTGCCGTATGTGAGCGCGCGGTTGTCGTTGTTCCACACAAGCGCGTCGGACGAGTCAACCACCACCTTTCCGTCGGCGGCCGCGTAGAGGCGCAGCGTGCCGCCGAAGCAGCACGGCGACTTCGCGAAGAAGAGCGGCACGCGCATCGAATATCCGTTCGCGGAGCCGCCGTCCTTCCTCAGTGAACACGCGGCGACGGACAGCGACGGCTTGGTGGCGCCGTCCGCCAGAATCCCGGCGGCCTTCGCCGTCCCCTTGCTGTCGATGGTGAGCGTGAGGTAGCCGTTGCCCGCCGGGACGCCGTCCCCCGCCGACGCGCCGGTTACGAGGGCCACGGTGTAGTACCCCGCGAAGTTGGTGACCGCGTTCAGGTAGTCCTGTATCTTCGCGTTGTTGCGGTAGATGTCGCCGCGATAGACGATGCCCGTCTGCGCGCCCTTGTTGTTGGCGTCGGGCACGTTCATCACGAGCTCCGCCGTGCCGCCGGCGCGCAGCCAGTCCCCATCCGTGCCCGTGGCGCCCGCGGCCACCGCGACCGACAGCGTGTTGGTGTATGTTACCCCGTTAACCTTCTGCACGAGCGAGAACGTCTTCGACCGCGAGGCGTCGTCGCCAGATTCGTCCCAGCCCTTGGCGGAGAACGAATACGTCTTGCCGGCAAGCGCCACCTTGGCGGAAAGCGCGGCTGGGCTGGCGGTGGAGGCCGTGAAGGTGACGCTGGCCAGCCTCGGGAAGCCGTTCGTGAGCGATTCGCCGTCCGCCGTCTCGGCCAGCACTCCGTAGAACGTGCCTGTCTCAAGGGAGACAGTCTCGGTCTTCACCGTCGCGGGCTTGGGGACGTACTTGGCGTAGGCGTCCGCCTCCGTCGTTCCGGCCTTCGACACCTCTGTGAGCGTCACCACGCACTCGTCGCCGCCCACGATCAGCGCCGGGTATTCGCCGTCGGAAACCGTCTCCGCTGGCTCAAGCCTTACGGAGAACGTCTTGTTGCCGTCGTAAACCGGCACGAGATCCGGTATCAGCTTCACGGAGATTGTCTTGGCCTTGTTGTCGCCGCTCGTCCATTCCAGCACGCCGCTCTGCTCCACATAGTCAACCCCGGGCTTCGCCGTGCCGGCGACGGTGGCGTACTTCACGCGCACCTGGCCGTCCTTAGCCGTGCGGTTCACGGTGAGCACGGCCGCCGCCGCGTTCTCCTTGACGCTGAGCGACGTCTTCGCGAACTTGATCGCGCCGACGTTCGCGAACTTGCCGGCGAGCGTGTAGCCGCCGAAGGAAGTGGCTCCCGCGCCGTTCTTCACGACAAGGTAGTACTTGCTCTTGGTCTTGGGAAGCGGCAGCTGCACGACGCTCTGCCTGTCCTCGGCCACCACGCCGTTTTCGGCGTTCGTGATCGAGAACGACGCTCCGTCGCCCTCGACGCCGCGAAGGGCGATGTCGTAGAGACAGCCGTCGGCGCCGGCGATCGCGAAGCAGTCGCCGGGGTCGTTCGGCCACAGGGTGCGCTTCGCGTATTCGGTGTCGACGTTCTTCAGAGAGAGGTTCGTCGCGCCGGACGGCACGTCGTCCTTGGGATCGAAGGTGTCCGAGTAATAGACGTCCACCACCGTCGGCGTCGTCCCCGCCGCCACGACGACGTTGGTGGAGGCCGCCGACGCCTTGTATCCGGCGACGGACGACATCTTAACCGTCACGCTTCCGCCTGCGAGGATTGACGAGCCGCCGGGGTACTTCACCGTCTCGGAACCCACCGACCATGTCGCGCCCGACGCGCCCGGCGTGTTCACCGTGAGCACTCCGAGCGGCTCGCCGGAGGCAGCGCGAGCCGAGGCGTGGATCTTGTACTTCGGATAGTCAAGCCCCCTCCCCTCCGCGACCGAGAGCCTCACGTAGTGCATCGCGCTGGAAGTGGCCGTGAACGTCAGCGGCTCGACGGATCCGGCGTTGACGTCGCCGGTCGCGGCAACGGACCTCTCCGTCGTTCCGGCAAGCGTGAACACCTCCGCCGCGAGCGAGTTGAACGCGCCCGCAGGATCCTCGAGCGAGACGCGGAGGGAGTACACGACGTCCTTGCGGGCCGCGATCGCGAACACGTCCGCCCAGTCGGAGCGGCCGAGCGTGTGCCAGCCGTGGCCGGCCGCGTCAACCGTCTCCGGCGCGGCGTCCTCCGCGCCGGGCAGCGGCGAGATGGGCGGGGCGCCGGCCGCGGCTCCGTCGGTGGCGTCCCACTCGTCGAGGTCGCCGGGAGCGGACTCCGCGCGCATCACCTTCAGCGTGACGTGCGTGTACGCAGGCTCATCCCATATCTCGTCCTCGAGCTTCTGGCACACGCCGACGTAGTGCGAGGCGGCGGCCGCCGCCTCGAAGGCGCAGCGCGCGTTGATGGTGCGTCCGTCGCCCTCGTTCTCGCATAGGATGTTCCCCTTCGAGTCGTAGATGCGCATGAGCAGGTTCGTCGAGGCACCCTCCGTCTCGACGACGTAGCGCCCGCCCTTCTCGGCCGTGAACACGAACAGCGACTCGTCGATGATCGCGTCGTAGATGCCGTTCACGCCGTTGGTGACTGACGCCGCCGGATTCATGCCGCCGGCGACGCAGTCGGCCGTGAACGAATTGGCCTCGTTCAGCTCAGTCGCGGCATGGTCCTGGATGGTCCTGCTGGCGAGCATGCGGTACGACAGCGAGAACGGCGCGCCGGACGACGACGCGCCATCGCCGCCCTCCTCGCCGCTTTCGTCGTCGGACTCGCCGGAGACGACGATGCTGTAGAAGGCGGTCTCGGACGGAATCACGTAGTACCCCACGTCGTAGTCGCTTGTCTCGTAGTCCGGATCGTCGATGAGGGTGCATTCCGGCGCCTCCTGGTCTTCGTTCGACGGATCCTCGCCCTCGATGAACAGGTTCAGCACGCAGTCCGCCGAGCCGCCCTCCGTTCCGAACCAGTACATGCGCCCGGCCTGCAGCTTCGCGCGCAGGTAGTATTCGTTGTTCGTCTGGAGCTTCTTGTTGGAGAGCTTCTGGGCGGACGTCGATGGATACAGGACCTTGGGGTTGTCCTCGCGTCCCTCCGGAATCACCACACCCTGCTGATAGTACAGCCTGATGGAGTCGCCCACGTCGCCGGAGACCTCGAAGTAGTACGTCCAGCTCTTGGGGTCGCCAGGGTCGTCGGCGGTGCCGTCGCCGAAATCCCATTCATCGGCGTAGAGCACGAGGCGCTGGTCGGCACCTGGCTCCTCGATCTCGTCGAAGTCGGCGTCGGGGCCATCCTTTTCGTCGTCGTCTGAGTCGGCGGCGTAGGTCGTCACGGTGATATTGTCGTTCGTGCCGATGCCCTCCGTCCAGATGGTGTAGGAGTACCCGCGCTCGAGCTTCGCCTTGAAGTAGTACACGCCCTGGTTGCTGTCGTACTTGTCGGCTTCCTTGTCCGCCTCCGAATCATAGTCGTACTCCGGTAGAAGCGTCACGTCGCGATAGCCTCCCGCCGACGAGAACTTAAGCGTCACCGCGCGCTCCTCGCAGTCGCCGTCCTTGCCGGACGCCATCACCGCGATTCCAGCCGCACAGAGAATCGACAGAGCCAATCTTAGTTTGCTGATCATTGTATTCCTTTCCTCCTCGAACCAGACAGCCTCTTGGGGCAAGCGTATGTTATACCACATTTCAACGGAACTCGCGCCACCGCGCCACCGCTATCACAAGCGCCCCCACGAGGTAGAACGCCGCGAGGGACGCCAGGCCAACCCTGGCAGAAAAGTTCTCGTTCATGAGTCCGAGCACGACGGACGACGTTGAGCCGAACACAAAGGCGAAGCTCAGCATGATTCCCGCGCCGGATGCGTGGTAGCGCGCGGGGATTATGTCGAAGAGCGACGCCATGAGATTTGAGTCGTACACGCCGCGGAACACGCCGAAGAGCGCCATCGCGACACAGCAGGTAGCGAGCGTCGGCGCGTACGCCATGCACACTATGAACGGCACCGCCGCGGCAAGGCCAACGATGTTTGTCTCCATTCGAACGGACGGGCGGCGCGACACGAGGCGGTCCGAGATGCGTCCGCCCAGCGTCACGCCGACGAACGCGCCGATGTAGTGCCACAGCACGGCATTCAGCGCGGCGGCGCCCTTCCCCACCTTGAAAGTGCTCTCGATGTACGCAGGCATCCAGTTCTTGAATCCCACGTCAACATAGATCATCATCCCGAGTCCCACGGCGAGCAGCACTGCAGAGGGTGTCGAGAAGAAGGCCGCAAGAGCCTCCAGCAGAGACGCCTTCTGCTCCACCCCCGCCGGCCGAGGCCGATCATGCCCGACGGCATCCGCCGATTGCCGCCCCCTGAGGCCAAACGCCAGCACGACAGCCCAGAGGATGCCTATGCCGCCGAACACCTTGAACGGAATCCGCCAGCCGTCCGCGTCGCCCTGCGCCAGATAGCCCGACGCCGCGCTGCACCCGATGATCCCGGCGTAGAGGCCCATCTGGAGTATGGAAAGCGCAGTCGCGCGCGTCTCCTTGTGCTGTTCGCTTATTATGGAGGTCGCGGACGGGTAGTAGAACGACTGCCCGAATCCGTTCATGATCCCGTACGTCACGAGCATCAGCCCGAGGCACGAAACGAAACCGGACGCGAATATCCCGAGGCAGAACACGAACACTCCCGAGACTACCATCCACTTGCGGTTGAGGAGGTCCGCCGTCAGCCCCGCGAACGGTACGGAAAGCCCGTACACGAACGTGAACACCGTTCCCACGAGGCCGATCTGCGCCTTCGTCACATCAAGCGAATCCTGTATCGACGACAGCGTCGCGCCGTAAATCTGCCTCGTTCCCTGCTGCAGGAAGAACGCAACCCACAGGAGGACGAGCGCCCTCCACTTGTACGAATCGACCTTCAAGTTATTCTCGTCTGCCATTGCCATGCTCCTTTATATTGACTATGATCGCGCCTACCTGACGCCCTTTATCAGGATGCGGCCCGATCCCAGTGGATTCTCGTAGTTGACCGGATATCCCCTGCGCGACGCGAGCGGGGACGCGGCCGAGGTGATGGACGGCAGCTCGCCGCCGCCCTTTGCGAACGCCTTCGCGTATTCGGCGAGGGCCAGATAGTCCGTCACGAGCCCGTTCTCGATCTTCTTCGCGCTGCGGAACATCGAGAATCCGTCGCCGCCCTCGACGATCGTGAAGGCGTTGCCGACGACGCGGTAGATGGCGTTGGGGTCAAGCGGCACGAACCCGCCTACCTTGCCGTCGTACACCTGCACGTCTTTCACGCGGTACACGCCGTTCGACGGACCGGACATCCAGGAGCCCGTGGCGTCAACGCGCACGCTTGGCTTTACGGCGCAGTCGATCGTGTACTTTAGGCCCGCGACGTGGAGGAAGCCACCGAACTCCCCCTTCCCCGCCGCCTGCGCGCCGAACTCGAGCGCGTCGATCACCAGCCGCCCGCTCGCCTCCACCACGCCGATCGCGCCGCCGAACGGCTGCATCGTGCGCAGCGTCTTGAGCGTGGCGGCGCCCGCCGGGATGTCGGCGCGCACGTTGCCGCCGTTCATCATCGCGATCTCGCAGGCGAGGCCCTCCCTGTCGTTCGCGTACCACCATATCGCGTCGGCGGAGAAGTCGCCGGCGGAGCAGCTCTGCTTGCGGGCGAGGCGCTCCGTGGTACCGGGCCTGTAGGAGCAGAGCGCGTTCGGCACTTCGGCTATCTGCACGCCGAACTGGCGCTCAACGGCGCCGGCGAGCTCCTTCTCCAGCCGATCGACGTTATGGTCGCGGTCGCCGCGGGTGTAGATCGTCCCGGCGGAGACGCACTGCCCGTCCTCAAACGTAAGGCATCCCAGCAGGCCGAGGTAGCTTCCGCTCTGCGTGAGTATCACGTCCTTGCCCGCTGCGTTCCTAACGCGGGAGCCCGTGTACTCGGAGTGCGAATGCCCGTCGATGAGCGCCACGAAGTTCGTGGTGTGGGCGATCACGTCGGTGGACATGTACCCAGCGCAGTCGGGGGATATTCCGAGATGCCCTAGGACGACCGTGTAGTCCGCGTGTGCCGCCGCCTCGTTCACGGCGCTCTGGACCGCCTCGTATAGGGCAGCGCCGCGCTCGCCGGCGATGAAGTCGTAGGCGCGCCAGCTGCCCGTGGGGTCGAGGAAGATGGCCGGGTTCGCGGAAACCAGCGCAGTGGGGGTGGTGACGCCCACGAATGCGACGCGCGCCGTACCGCTCGTTACCACGGTGTACGCGGGGAACACGAGCCGCCCGGCCTCCGCCGCGGAGTCGCGCCGGACGAAGTTGCAGCTCACCGTGCGGAACGCGGCGCGGCGGGCGTTCGCGAACATGGTGTCGATGCCATAGTCGAACTCGTGGTTGCCGAGGGTTGCCACCTTGTATCCAGCGGCGTTCATTATGTCGATCACGCTGCGCCCTGAATCAAATCCGCCTAGCGCCGTGCCCTGCACGTAGTCGCCCGCGTCAACTAGGATCACGTTCTCGCCAGCGGCCTCGAGGCGCGCGCGCTCGGCTGCGATCTCGGAGAAAGCAACGATTCCGTCATCGACGTGGGAATGTGTGTCGTTGGTGTGCAGCACCACCACGCGGGCCCTGCCAGCGCAGAGGGGCGCAGCAGCGGCCAGCGCCGCGGCCATCAGCAGCAGCCTCGCCAGCGCGCGTTCTCCAGATATAGCCTTCTTCATCACGTCCTTTCCGCTATTCTCTTTCCTCGACGCCGTAATTATACCATATTTTATCCCTCCGTGCCCTGAATATTTTTGCCTCTTGGCTTGCTCTTCGCGGCAATTTAGGGTACAATCTAGGGCGGCGGACGAAATGTCGGGGCAGCCCGCCCCGCGCGCCGCGAAAGGAGCATAGCGATGTTTGCATTCTTGAGACAGCCTGAGTACAAGCCGGCGCAGACCGGCCCGGAGGCGGACGCCAGGTACATGTTCATGCGCTGGCAGGTGTTCCTCGGCGCGTTCATAGGCTACGCCGGGTTCTACCTCGTGAGGAAGAACCTCTCGATGGCGATCCCCGCCATGGAGGTTCTGGGGTTCGCGAAGTCGGAGCTGGGATTCGTGCTCGGCCTGAACGCCGCCGGCTACGCCTTCTCCAAGTTCCTGATGGGCAGCGTGAGCGACCGCTCGAACGCGCGCGTCTTTCTGCCGCTCGGGCTCGTGCTGTCCGCCGTCGCGATGGCCTTCATGATCGTGCCCATCCAGCTCATAGGCGCGCAGCACAAGGCGCTGGCGATCATCGTGATGGGCGTTCTCAACGCGCTTGTCGGTTGGTTCAACGGCATGGGCTGGCCGCCTTGCGGGCGCGTGATGACGCACTGGTTCTCGCAGAACGAGCGCGGCACGATGATGAGCGTGTGGAACTGCGCGCACAACGTGGGCGGCGGCCTCGTCGGCCCGATGGCGACCTACGGCGCGGTGTGGTTCGGCAGCTTGCTCTACGGCGCCAACGACAAGCTGTACTTCCTCGTGGGGACGTTCGCCTTCCCGGCGGCGACCGCGCTCTTCATCGCGGTCCTCGCGTACGTCCTCCTGAGGGACACGCCGCAGTCCTGCGGCCTCCAGTCCATCGAGGCGTGGCGCAACGACTACCCGAAGAACTACTCGGCAAAGCACGAGGAGACGCTCTCGACGAAGGACATCTTCTTCAAGTACGTGCTCAACAACAAGTACCTCTGGTTCATCGCGCTCTCCAACGCCTTCGTTTACATGGTACGCTACGGCTGCCTCGACTGGGCGCCCACGATCCTCAAGGACAAGGGCATCGACATCAAGAGCGCGGGCTGGGCCTACTTCGCCTACGAGTACGCCGCCATCCCCGGCACTCTGCTCTGCGGCTGGGTCTCCGACAAGCTGTTCAAGGGCAAGCGAGCGATGCCCACGATCCTCTTCATGGCGCTCGTCATGGTGTTCATCGTGCTGTACTGGCTTTTCATGGACAACCTTGCCATCGTCATCATCAGCCTCATCGGCATCGGGTTCTTCATATACGGCCCGGTGATGCTCATAGGCGTGCAGGCGCTCGACCTCGCCCCGAAGAACGCCGCCGGCACAGCGGCCGGCCTCACGGGCTTCTTCGGATACTTCCTCGGAACGTTCATACTGGCGAACTGGCTGGTCGGCTGGGTGGCGCAGAAGTCAAACGGGAACTGGGGCTGGGTGTTCGCGATGCTGGTTGCGGCCTGCCTGCTCTCCGTGTTCTTCATGGCGCTCACCTGCAGCCAGGAGAACTCCGAGTCCAAGTCGTAGGCCGCGGACGGCGGCGTCACTTCGCGGGCGGCGGCTCGGCGCGGTCCGGCTCGCCGCTCTGCCAGGCTATGAAGTTGAACAGCAGCGAATGGCGCGTTCGGCCGTCCGCCATGTCCTCGCTCTCCCACAGCGTCCAGAACGGCGTCCAGTTGCGCTCCACGCCCTCCACGTGCCTGACGGGGACAAGCTCGAGCGCGCGTCTGCGCACGCGGCCGCGCGCGTTCTCCGAGCTGTAGAACGGCCACACGCGCAGATACTCGTCGTCCAGCGCGCCGCGCGTCCAGCGCCGCTCCCACGTGAAGAAGGGGAAGAGGCTGAACCGGCGCTCGACGGTGCTGGACGTCGTGAGCGTCGTGTTCTCGACGAGCTGCCAGCCCACGCGCCACGTGCGCTCCTCGGCCCGGCCCTTGACCGCCCTCGCGTCGGAGTCCCCTCCGTACGAGTAGCCCCTCACCTGCTCCCATATCGGCCACACGGATATGCGGTCGCGCGTGGTGGAGGTCTCCGCCTCCACGAGCGGCCACGGCAGGCGCCAGCGCACGGCGCACGGAGTCTTCGTGTAGGAGAAGAACGGCGGCAGCAGCATGGTCTGGCTCTCCCTCGCGCGGCGCACCTCGCCGTAGAGCGGAAGAAGCCACCAGGAGCGCCCTGCGCCGGACGTGTCGCGGTCCTCGTCGTACCACGCCCAGGTGACGAGCGGCCACAGCGCGTATCTGTGGCGGCTCTCGCGCTGGCGCGCCCATCCGAAGAGGGGCCAGAAGCCGAAGCCCTCGCGGGGCGCCTCGCGCCACGTGAAGAACGGCCACAGCACCGCCCGGCTGCGCACCCCCTTCACGGTGTAGGTGTGCCAGACGGGCCACAGGACGAACGACCAGTCGTCCATCAGAAGGAAATGCGGATGGCGGCCGTAGAACGGAAACACGCCCCAGTATCCATCGCCGGAGCGGTTGGAGCCCGAGAACCACAGCGGCACGACGTTGAAGCTCCAGGGCGGACTCGACTCCCTGGAGTCGCCGTAGGCGATCAGCGCGCGCCACCATGCGGCGTCGCCTTCGTCGCGGAGCGCCACGAGCGGCCACAGCGCGTCGTGCGCCGAGAGACGTCCGCTCCCGTCGCGCACGTGCGAGTAGAACGGACGCAACGCCCAGAACTCAGCCCCGTCGGGATTGACGCGGCGATATTCGAAGAACGGCCCGAAATGCCAGTTGCTCGCAAGGCCGTCGCCGCCCCTGCGCACTCGCTCGGCCTCGAGGTCGGCGGCCATGAGCCCCGCCGCCGCGAAGCCCAGGCAGGCCGCAGCCGCCCAGGCCCTGACTGTCAGCCATGCCGCCATATACCGAACGCTACTTGGTGGCCTGCTGCGCGGCGGCCTGCTGCTGAACGGCCGCGGCGGCCTCCGCCGCAGGAGCCTTCTCGGACTCCTTCTTCTCGGCGTCCTTGACCTTGCCGCCCCAGCTGATCACGCAGAACGACGCGAGAAGGACGAAGATTCCGAGCGCGAGGCAGCCCTTGGTCTTGGCGCCGGTGCCCCTCCACTCGCCCATGAAGAGGCCGAGCAGCGACGAGAAGAATATCGCGCTGCCCATGACGACCGCGAAGGCGATGTACTTGAGATCCGCCCCGAGCTGCGGCTCGCCCGCCTTCTGGCACGCGAACTGGCACGCCCACACGACGCCGGCGAACGCAGCGAGGACGATTGCCGCGAAGTTGCCGCCGAACATCTTCCTGTAGTCGCCGAAGCTGCCGTTCTTCTTGTTCTGCCACAGGCACCACACGACGTTGACCACGAGGCCGCCCCAGAGGACGACGACGAGGACCGGCATTCCGCACCACGCCGCCGGAGTGCCCGCCTTGGCCGCCGCGGCCTCCATTGTGCCGCCGCTCTGAAGGCCGAAGTTCATGCCTGCGGAGGCGATGCCGGAGAAAAGCGCGACGAGCATCCCCTTCTTGAAGTCGAACTCCGCCACGGCGGACTTCTTCTGCTCCTCGGAGAGCTCCCCCTCCTTGAACTTGCCGGCGAGGCCCACGAGGGCGATGCCCACCAGCGAGCCGACTACGCCGCCGAGCACGATGCGCGCGCCTGCGCCGCCCACGAGGTCGGCCGCATGGCCAGTCACGATCGGCGGGATGAGCGTGCCGGTTGCCGAGCACAGCCCGCACCCGATCGCAAGGCCGAGGCCGATGCCGAGATAGCGGATCATGAGCCCCCACGTGAGCCCGCCCAGCCCCCAGAGGGCGCCGAAGCCGATGCACTGCGCCAGGACTGCCGGACTTGCGCCGCCAACGACCTTGAAAGTGTCCGGGCAGGTGGTCATGGCAAGCACGAGCGGGAACACCAGTAGACCCGCGAGCGCGTAGAAGAGCCAGTAGCTCTCGTACTTGACGTCCTTTATCCATCTGAACGGCACCGCGAACACCGCGCCAGCGAGGCCGCCGAGGGCGCAGACCACCGTTCCAAGTGTGGGGTTGACTGCTGCTTCTGTCATGTCTTGTTCCTTTCTATTCGTTGCCCCCGTCGCTGTTCTCGGGGAAAAGGCTGTTCAGCACGAGCTCGGCGGGGGTGTACGCCCTCTTGCCCTCGTTGCACTCGCGGCAGCACGGCACGCAGTTTCCGCGCGTGGACCTGCCGCCGCGGGCCACCGGCACCACGTGGTCCATGGTGAGGTTCTCGGCGCCGACGTTCCTGCCGCAGTAGTGGCACACGCCGCGCGCCGTCTGGGCGCGCCACCAGTCCGTGGCCCTGAGCTCGCGCGCACGCTCGCGCTCGCGCCTGACGTGGGCGGGATCGGGGTTCAGGTCGAGCCAGTCGCTAGCGCCTGGAGCCATTCAAGCCTCCGCGAAGTCCTTCACGAGATGGCGGTGCAGCATCTTCTCGTAGAGGTCGATGTACTCGCGAGCGCACTTCTCGTGGTTGAAGCGCTGGGCAGACTCCTTCATTATCCGCGTTATCTCCGCCTCGCGGACGTCCGGCGGCTGCGCCCAGAAGGCCATCGCCTGGTCCATCGCCCAGAAGAGCCCGTTGGAGTCGTAGGTGTCGAACACGAACCCGTTGCCGGTGTGGCTGGCGACGTCCAGCGGCTCCACGGTGTCGTGCAGGCCGCCCGTGTTGTGCGCCACTGCGAGCGCGCCGTATATCGGGGCCTGCATCTGGGGGAGGCCGCACGGCTCGAAGAGGGACGGCATCAGCACGAAGTCGGAGCCGGCGAACGCGAGCTGCGAGAGGTCGCCGTCGAAGTCGCTCACGCCGAGGCGGCCCTCGATGCCATGGAACGCCCTGATGTCCCAGAAATGCTGCTGGAACGCGCCGTTGGCTATGACGGCGATCTGCGCGCCGCTCGCCCAGTGGCGGTCGAGGAAGCGGAAGCAGATGTCGGTGAGAAGCTGCGGGCCCTTCTGCACCGGGTCGAGGCGCGACGGCCAGAAGAATATCGGCGCGTCCGGATTCTCGTCGAGGCCAAGGGCGCGCTGCAGCTCCAGCTTGTTCCGGCGCTTCATCTCCGCGTGGTCGTCGGGGCCGTAGCGGAACGGAATGCGCTCGTCGGTCTCGGGGTTGTCCTTGGGGTCGGGCGCGTTGAGGATGCCAGCGGCGCACCCGGCGTAGAACTTGTTGCGCATCTCGCCGCGGATGGAGTCCGGTATGAAGTCGTGCCAGCCGTCAACTATCTCGCGCAGGAACGTGGGCGAGACCGTGTTGATGAAGTGGGCCGCGAATATGCCGGAGGCCTGGAGGTCGATAGGGTCGTTGTCGCGCGCGCTGAAGTAGTCGTAGGGGGGATACTCGTAGTAGAGGTTGCCCCAGAACTCGGCCGCGTCTATGCCGGCGTCCTCCACCTGCGCTAGCGTGAGCTTGTGCGTGTGGATGTTGTGCACCGTGAACAGGCAGGGGATGCCCATGCGGCGCGCGGCGGCGGGCACAAGGCCTGTCATCCAGTCGTTGCAGTGGATGAGGTCTGGCTGCACCTCCGGGATGACGTGGTTGATGATCTCGCGCTGGAAGGCCAGGGCGAGTCGGGGGTTGGCGCCGCTCTGGGAATAGACGCGGTCGCGGTAGTAGAAGCAGCGGTCCTCCGCAAGGTGGATGCGCTCGCGCGGCATGCGGCTCTTGTACACGCGCAGCTCGTCCGCCACCAGCCGGCCCGTCTCCTCGTGGAACATGCGCCTGTAGTGCGGCAGCGCCACGTGCACGTCGGCGCCGAGGTCGAACAGCGCCGCCACGAGCGAGGCCGACACGTCGGCCATGCCCCCGGCCTTGGCGCTCATCTTGCCGGCGAGATTCCCCATGCCCTCGGGCAGGTAGGTGATCTCGGGCGTGACTATGAGGACTCGCGGGTTCTTCACTTTCTACTCTCCTTCCGGCTCCTCGCCGCCGCCGTACAGCTCGTCGAGCGCCTCGCCCATCATCTCCACTGCCTGCTCGATGTTCGACTCGCGCATCGACAGCGTGGGCAGGAAGCGCACGACGTTGCCTCCGGCGGAAAGCGCCAGCACGTTGAACTCTGCGAACTTGGCGAGCACCTCCTTGGGGTCGCCGTCCACCACCATTCCCTGCATGAGGCCGATTCCGCGCGCCTCGAGCACCTGGTCGTACTTCTCGACGAAGGCGTTCAGGGCCGCGCTGAACAGCTCGCCCTTGGCGACGGCCGCCTCGAGGAGGCGCTCCTCCTCGATGATCTTGATCGTGGCAAGGGCGGCGGCGCACGCGAGCGGGTTGCCGCCGAAGGTCGATCCGTGGCTGCCGACGGTGAACACGTCTGCGAACTTGGCGTTGGAGACGAGCGCGCCCATCGGGATGCCGTCGGCGATGGACTTGGCGACGGTGAAGAGGTCCGGCTTCGCGGAGAAGTTCTGCCAGCCCCACCACTTGCCCGTGCGGCCCATGCCGCACTGCACCTCGTCGCAGATCATGATCAGGTTCTTCTCGTCGCAGAGGGCGCGCACGCCGGCCATGAACTCCTCCGTGGCCGGAATAACGCCGCCCTCGCCCTGCACCGCCTCGACCATCACGGCGACCGTCTTCTCGTTAACCGCGGCCTTGACGCTCTCGACGTCGTTGAAGTCCGCATACGCGAACCCGACGGGCAGCGGCTCGAACCCCTGCTGGCACCAGCTCTGGCCCGTGGCGGTGAGCGTGGCGAGCGTGCGCCCGTGGAAGCTGTTGCGCATCGTCACGATCTCGTAGCGTCCGCCGTTCGCCGAACCCCACTTGCGCGCGAGCTTGATCGCGGCCTCGTTCGCCTCGCCGCCAGAGTTGCAGAGGAACACCTTTCCTCCGAGGCCGGATATCTCCACCAGCTTCTTGGCAAGGGCCACCTGCGGCTCGCTCGCGAAGTAGTTGGAGCAGTGCCCCAGCTTCGCCACCTGCTCCTGCACGGCCTTCACGACGCCTTCGGTGCAGTGGCCCACGTTGTGGCAGCCTATGCCGCTCGTGAGGTCGTAGAACTGCTGGCCCTCCGCGTCATAGACGCGGGACCCCTTTGCCTTGGCCACGACGACCGACGGCGAATACGTCGGCATCAGGTACTTTCTGTACTCTTCCAGTATCTCAGCGCTCTTGCTCATCTGTGATCTCCGTTCCTACACCCTCGCGGGTGAAAATCTCAAGTAGAAGCGAATGCGGCATCCGCCCGTCGACGAGGTGCACCTTGCGCACGCCGGCGCGTATGGCGTCCTCGCAGCCCTCGATCTTGGGCAGCATTCCGCCCGATATCACGCCGTCCCTCTTCAGCCCGTCCACGTCGGCGAGACGCAGCGTCGGTATGAGCGACTTCGGGTCGGAGGGGTCGCGCAGCAGCCCCGGCACGTCCGAGACCACCGCGAACTTGCGCACCTTCAGCGCCTTGGCGAGCGCGGCGGCCGCGCTGTCGGCGTTGACGTTGTAGAGATGCCCGTCGCGGCCCGTGCCCAGAGGCGTGACGACGGGGACTATCCCCGCGTCCAGCATCTCGCATACGGCGCGCGTGTCAACCGCCGTCGGATCGCCCACGTAGCCCCGGTCGGGCGTCGTGATCCTCTCTGCGGTGAACATCCAGTTTCCGTGCAGCGGGCGGGCGTTGGCCTTGAGCGACTGCAGCCTCCTGACGATGTCGGCGTTGACGACGTTGTTCAGCGTGCGGCGCACGATCTCCATCGTGGGCTCGTCCGTGACGCGCAGCCCCTCGACGAACTTCGGCTCGATCCCGCTCTCCTTGAGGGCCCGGGAGATGGCCTTGCCGCCGCCGTGCACTATGACGACGCGCATGCCGACGGCGTCCATGAAGGCAATGTCCGCCAGCAGTGACGAGAGGTTCGCGTCGCTCTCCATCACGCTGCCGCCCACCTTCACCAGAACGGTCGAGCCGCTGAAGTCCTGAATGTACGGCAATGCCTCCGTCAGGACGTCGGCCTTGTGCATCGCCAAGTCAATTGTTTCCATGGACTTCAAATTATACCACAACTAGCCGACTTTTGCAACGGAATGACGCTCGTTTCGTCAGATTCGGCGGAACACGAGGCTGGTGTTCACGCCGCCGAACGCGAAATTGTTGCTCATGGCGTATTCCGCGTCGATGCGCCTGCCCTCGTCGGCGACGTAGTCAAGCTCCGCGCATTCGGGGTCGGGCGAGCGAAGGTTCAGCGTAGGCGGATACCACCCCGTCTCCATCGACTTGACGAGCATCGCCGCCTCCAGGGCGCCGCACGCGCCGAGGGTGTGCCCGGTGTAGCTCTTGATGGACGAAATGGGCACGGCGCGTCCGAACACGCCGCGAGTCGCGGCGGTCTCCGCCACGTCCCCGGCCTTCGTCGCGGTGCCGTGGCCGCTCACATACCCGATTGCCGACCCGTCTATCCCAGCGTCCGCCAGCGCCCCGGCAAGTGCGAAGCCCATGGTCTCGGGATTCGGGTTGGTGACGTGGGTGCCGTCAGTCGTCTCGGCGAAGCCGGCGAACTCGGCGAGCGGACGCGCCCCGCGCGCCCTGGCGTGCTCCAGCTCCTCCAGCACGAAGGTGGCCGCGCCGTCGCCGATCACGAGCCCGTCGCGGTCCGCGTCGTACGGGGCCGGCGTCGTCTTCGGGGCGTCGTTCCTGAGGGACGTTGCGTAGAGGGTGTCGAATATTGCCACCTGCGTGGCGCTGAACTCCTCGCCGCCGCCCGCGATCATCACGTCCTGCACCCCCCATCCGATCAGCTCGGCCGCGGCGCCGATGGCGAGGGAGCCGCTTGTGCAGGCCGTGCCCGTGGGCACGAGGCGCCCGCGCGTGCCGAAGTGCACAGAGAGGTTGCACGCAGTCGTCTGCGGCATGAGCTTTATGTAGGTGCCGCTCGTGACGCCCGCGACCTCCTTGGTCCTGAGCATCGAGAAGAAGTCTAGCATGGGCGGGATGGAGCCTGAGCATGAGCCGTACGCCACGCCGGCGCGGCCGCCGCGGAGCGTGGCGTCGTCGAGGCCCGCCTGGGCCACGGCCTGCTCGGTCGCGGCAAGGGCAAGCATCGAGACTTCGCCCATCGTGCGCGTCGTCTTGCGCGTCCAGTGCGCCGGCCTCTCGAACGCCGTGCGGCATCCAAGGCGCGTGTTGAGCCCGGCGTATTCGCCGAGCTCCGGCAGCGTCTGCACGCAGTTCTCGAACTTCCCGAGGCGAGCGAACGCCGCATCGACGGAGTTTCCCAGCGGGCTGACGACGCCCATTCCGGTGACGACCACTCTTCTTCTGCCCATGTCCTGCCACGACCTTCCTTTCTGACCAGCGATCTAGAACAGGCCGCCGTTGACCGAAATGCACTGGCGCGTCACGTAGGCGGCCTCGTCGCGGAAGAGGAACGCGACCACTCCGGCCACCTCCTCCGGCGTCCCGAACCGGCGCATGGGTATAGCCCTGCGCACGAGGTCTGGCTCGGCTATCGAGGCCGCCATGTCGGTTTCTATCACGCCGGGCGCCACGGCGTTCACGGTGATGCCGCGCTTCGCGAGCTCAACGGCGAGCGCCTTCACCGCGCCTATCACGCCGGCCTTCGCGGCGGAGTAGTTCACCTGCCCGCGGTTGCCGACGAGGCCGCTGACGCTCGAAAGGGCGACGATGCGCCCGCGTATCCTGCCGGAGACCATGGGCATCACGACGGGCTTCAGGACGTTGTACAGTCCGGTGAGGTCGGCGCCGATCACCTTGTCCCATGCGTCGCCCTCTAGGACGGGGAACGGGGCGTCGGCGCTCACGCCGGCGTTGGCCACCACCCCGAAGTACGGGCCGCGCTCCGCCATGTCGGCCTCGATGGCCGCCGCCGCCGCCGCGCGGTCGGCCACGTCGAACACGAGGGCCGGCT
>JAEEGL014512397.1_pt1 | contig 28961 bp, 19 predicted proteins | sample 9134231 | NCBI WGS metagenome assembly JAEEGL01 (sample SAMN16246548, study PRJNA631951) | gut metagenome | biome: gut microbiome; feature: rumen; material: fiber-attached | host: Bos | place: Iran: Karaj | collected 2018-10 | reverse complement strand
GCGGCCGTTATGAATGGAAGTCTTTTCATTTTGATGTTCCTTTGAGAATATTAACGGCATATAGAGGCCGAAAGGTTCACGAAGGGTAAAGGAAAAGTTTACTCAAAGAAGTGGAGCCATGTGGAGTGGGATGTGGTGTATCCCGCCCTTTATCGCGAAATCGAGCCGCGAAGGAGGCGGTGCTGGTCGGCGGCCCAGGCGTCGAAGGTGCCGTTTGCTATGGAGGCGCGCATGTCGGCCATGAAGGTCATGTAGCAGCGGATGTTGTGGATGGTGAGCAAACGGACGCCGAGAATCTCCCCGACGTTCAGCAGATGGCGGATGTAGGCGCGGCTGAAGTTGCGGCAGGCGTAGCAGTCGCAGCCATCCTCGATTGGGGAGGTGTCGCTCTTGAACTCGCCCATCTTGACGTGGATTGGCGGGCCGCAGCGACGGAAGGCGCTCCCGTTGCGGGCGTGGCGGGTGGGCATTACGCAGTCAAACATGTCAACGCCGCGCCGGACTCCCTCGACCATCTGCCACAAGTCGCCAAGGCCCATCACGTAGCGGGGCTTGTCTTCGGGCAGCTCGGCTACGCCCTGCTCCATTTCGCGGACGAGGACATCCTCCGGCTCGCCGACCGATACGCCGCCAACGGCGTAGCCGTCGAAGTCCATGGCGGCAAGCTCGCGGGCGCACCTGGCGCGGAGTTCGGCGTTGTCGCCGCCCTGGCAGATGCCGAAGACCAGCTGGCCTTCGGCGCGGGGCTGCTCGCGGCAGAGTCGCGCCCATGTGAGGGTGCGGGCGACGGCGGCCTCGGCGTCTTTGGGCGAACAGGGGTAGGGAGGGCACTCGTCGAAGCACATGGCGATGTCGGAGCCGAGGACGCGCTGCATGGCCATCGACTCCTTCGGGCCTAGGAAAAGCTCGCGGCCGTCAACATGGGAGTTGAAGCGGACCCCGTCCGGGGTCATCTTGCGGAGCTTGGCGAGGGAGAACACCTGGAAGCCGCCGCTGTCGGTGAGAATCGGGCCGTCCCAGCCCATGAAGCGGTGGAGGCCGCCGCAGGTTCCGATTATCTCGGGGCCGGGGCGGACGAGCAGATGGTAGGTGTTGGAAAGGATTATGGAGGCTTCGAGTTCGCGGAGGTCGCGTGGCTCAAGGGTCTTTACGGTGGCCTGGGTGCCTACGGGCATGAAGACGGGAGTCTCGACCACGCCGTGAGCGGTGGTGAGGGTTCCGAGCCTGGCGCGTCCGCAGGTGGCCTTTATCTCAAAGCAGGGCATGGCGCGGGCGGTTACTTCGGGGTGCGCATCAGGCGCTTGATGGCGGCGTCCACGCGGCTGGCCTCATCGGTGATTGAGCGCTTCACCGCGGATATGCGGCGGGTGTAGATGCCGAAGTCGAGCCCGGCTGTGGCGCCAAGGTGCTTCTTGCGGGCGATGGCCTTGTCCGGATCCATGCCGCGGAGGTCTTCGAGGTGGTCGCGCACCTGGTGGTAGGCGTCGCGGAAGGCCATTCCGCCGGCGACCAGTTCAAGGGCGCGGTCGGTGGCGAAGACGCCAGGGTCGGCGAATGCGGCGCGAAGCCTGTCGGCGTTGGCGCGGAGGCCGTCGGTGAGGGCCGACATGATGCGGAGAGTGGCGCGGGTGGTGTCGAAGGCCTCCATGAGGAGCTTCTTGGTGTCCTGGAGGTCGCGGTTGTAGCCGCCTGGCATCCCGACGATGATCGAGCTTGCGGCGGTGGAGAGGGCCACGACCTGCGCGGCCTTTGAGCGGATGAGTTCGCAGACGTCGGGGTTGTACTTCTGCGGCATGATTGAGGAGCCGGTGCAGAACTCGCGGGGAATGGAGAAGTATCCGAACTCCGGCATCGTGAAGAGAATCAGATCCTGCGCCAGGCGGGAGATTGTGACCATCAGCTGGGCGAGCGCGGAGATGACGACGCTCTCGTCCTTGCCCCGGCTGTTGCCTGCGGCGAGGACGCAGTGGATGGGCGCGTTGAATGCGAGGAGGCGCGCCGTCATTTCGCGGTCGATTGGCAGCGGGACACCGTAGCTGGCGGCGGAGCCAAGCGGGCAGCGGTTGTTGAATTCATAGGCGCCGTGGAGGACGGTCTGGAGGGTGTCTAGCAGCTCCTCCGCGTAGGCCGCAGCCCAGACGCCGACGGATGAGGGCATCGCGGGCTGGAGATGCGTGCGGCCGACCATCGGGATGGAGCGGTACCGGCGGCCGAACTTCTCAAGGGCCGATGCGAGGCGGAGGGTCTCGAGGGCGGTGCGGCGAAGCTGGTCGCGCGTGAAGAGGCGGATTGCGGTGGCCGACTGGTCGTTGCGGGAGCGGCCGGTGTGGACGCGCTTGCCGAGGTCGCCCAGGCGCTCGGTCAGGGTGCGCTCGATGGCGAGGTGGCAGTCCTGGTCCTCTTCGGTGATTGTGAAGCGGCCGGCGCGGGCGTCGGACGCGATGGCCGCGAGTTCGCGGACTACCGCCGTGCGCTCTTCCTTCGTGAAGAGGATTGGCCTTATAGGGATGTGGTAGAGCATCGTGACATGCGCGGCGGTGCCGTAGCAGTCCCATTCGGCGAGGCGGAGGTCAAGGACGGGATCGGACCCGACTGTGAACTTCAGAACATCGGCGTTGATGGCGCCGACGATGGTGTTGGAGGCTTTTTTCATTTTAGACGCCCTTTCATTCGGGCTCTGCGGAACCTTCGAGGACTTTGCCGCGCGTTTCCGGGTAGCGTTCGTACCAGAGCGAGAGCGCGTCGCGGAGGTGGCGGGCATACCTGTAGTGTGCGCCGGTGCCGGTGCGCAGCTCGGCCTCGTAGATGAACTTGTCGGCGGTTGTCACATGCTCGAAGTCGAAGGACGTGCCGAGGAGAGTCCAGTAGAGGTAGGTGGGGTCGCCGTCGGCAAGGAGGGCGCGGGCGCGTGCGGAGACGCGGCGGCCGAAGGCGGCGGCTTCTCCGGCCTCGATGTCCACGGGCGCCGCGAAGAAGAGGCTGGGGTGCGGCACCTGGTCCTCGGCGACATAGAAGCCGCGCGGGACGAAGGTGGAGAATTTGGAGCCGGTGCGGTGGCGGTTGAGGTCGCGCATTTCGGCGAAGGCGATGGCGTCCCATGAGAAGCGGACTGCGGCGCGGGTGAGCGCGGGCCCCTGCCATGCGTAGCGGTTGGAGTGGAAGTCGAGGGCGGCGGCGAAGTCCGCGCCGGTAGCGCCTGCCGGCGGCATGACATCAAGGTGCGCGGTTGGCGCGGGGTCGGCCATTGGCGCGTCCGCAAGGGACCTGGCCAGGGCCTGGCGCGCCGCAAACTCGCGAGCGATGCCGGAGCGGGCATCGTCGGTGGCGCCGGCGTGGCGCAGGAGGTGCGGCGCGGAAAGGGTCAGCTCGGCGCGGATGGCCTCGGCCAGGGCGTTCGCCTCTGGCAGCGGCTGCGACGCCAGGTTGGTGCAGAGGGCCGCCCATGCGCGCGCCGACATCACCAACATGACATTGGTGGATACGGCGGCCGGAAGAAGGTAGCGGGCGCGGTCGAAGGAGAAGTTGCGGAGCATGCGCGCCACCTGCTTGGCGGCCTTCTCGGAGCCATCGGCCAGAAGTGACGCCGGGATGCGCATCTCATCAGGGTTCGCCTTGCCGAAGTTCGTCCAGGCGGCTTCGAGGCGGGCGTAGCGGTCGAAGGCCTCCACCATAGCCGCGTGCCACTCGTCGCGGAGATTCTCGGGGATGCCGAGGGTCTCGGGCGGGAGAAGGGATTCAGGCGAGATGCGGATGTAGCGGGTGGAGCTCTCCTGCCCGCCGGCGACGGCGACCAGCGACCAGACATGGTAGGCCAGCCACATGGAGATGCCGTCAAGGAAGATGGCGACCGGCACCATGTCGGCGATGGACTGGTGGCCGTAGTCGAGCATGCGGAAAATGGAATCGACGGAGGCGTCAAGGCGCGAGGGGTCTATTTTTGCGGCAATGGCCGCCAGACCTTCGTTGTTGCGCGAATAGCGCGCGCCAGTTGCAGCGAGAAGTTCCGGGGTGAGGGCGATGCGCTTCGCCGCGCGGGCGGCGTCGGTCGGGCAAATCGAGACGAGCGTCGCTTTCATCACTTCAACCCCACGGCTTTGCGGACTGCTTCCAGGGTTGGTGTGGCAAAGGCGCGGGCGCGCTCCGCGCCGCGTGCGAGAATCTCCTCGACCTTCGCCGGATTGGCCGCGAGTTCCTCGCGCTTCGCCGCGCAGGCGTCGAACTTCTCGTGGTAGGCGGCGAGGAGGGCCTTCTTGGCGTCGCCGTAGCCGTAGCCGCCGGCGCGGAGCTTCGCCGCCATCTCGTCGGCCTGCTCGGGCGTGGCGAGGAGCTTGTAGATCTTGTAGACGTTGCAGGTCTCGGGATCCTTCGGCTCCTCCATGGGGGTGCTGTCGGTGACGATGCCCATGATGGCGGTCTTCACTTTTTTCGGGGTGTCGAAGAGCGGGATGATGTTGCCGTATGACTTCGACATCTTCTGTCCATCGGTTCCGGGGACGATCGCGACGCTCTCCGGAATGTAGGCATCGGGCACTTTTAGGATTTCGCCGTAGGCGTTGTTGAACTTGATCGCGAGGTCGCGCGTGACCTCCAGGTGCTGCTTCTGGTCCTTGCCTACGGGAACGAGGTCCGACTGGTAGAGAAGGATGTCGGCCGCCATCAGCACCGGGTAGGCGAAGAGGCCGTGGGTGGCCTCCTTGCCATGGGCGAGCTTGTCTTTGTAGGAGTGGCAGCGCTCAAGGAGCCCCATGGGCGTGATGATGGAGAGAAGCCAGGCAAGTTCCTGGACCTCGGGAACTGCGCTCTGGCGCCAGAAGACGGTGCGCTCGGGGTCGATGCCGCAGGCGAGGAAGTCCAGGGCGGCGTTGAGCGTGCCTTGGCGGAGTGCCTCGGGGTCGCGGACTGTGGTGAGGGCGTGGAAGTCTGCAATGAAGATGAAGACCTCGTGGCCCTTCTCCTGCATGTCGAGGATGTTGCGGATGGCGCCGAAGTAGTTGCCGAGGTGGATTTGCCCGGAGGGCTGGATGCCTGTGAGGATGCGCATGGGGGAGGGTTGAGAGTTGAAAGTTGAAAGTTGAGAGTTGAAAGATGAAAGTTGAAAGTTGAAAAGTTGAAAAGTTGAAAAGTTGAAAAGTTAAGGGTTCAATACTCTATTTGGGCGTCTTTCATCCGCATGGTTGAAGGACCTTCGATTGAGGCCGCGCCAATGGATATTAGGATGCCTATGATGGCCAGTGATGCCATGAGGCTTGAGCCGCCAGCGCTAACGAAGGGCAGGGCGATGCCTTTCGTGGGAAGGCAGCCCGTTGTCATGCCGATGTTGAAGGCGGCCTCGAAGGTGAGCATCACGGTCAGGCCGAGCGACAGGAATTTACTAAATCGGTCTGGCGCGTGGTAGGCGATGTAGATGCCGCAGAGGAGGATGACCATGTAGGCCAGGACCATTGGCACGGTGGCGGCGATGCCGAACTCCTCCGCCGCTATGGCGAAGATGAAGTCGGAGTTGGCTTCAGGTAGGTAGCGGTATTTCTGGATGCTGCCCCCGATGCCGCGCCCCCGCATGCCGCCGCGCGAGAATGCCTCAAGCGACTGCTCCGAGTGGTAGGCAGCCGCTGCGGTCGCCTCGGAGATGGGAACGCCTCTGATCCTATCTACGAAGACCATGACCCTTGCCCGCCTGTTCGGGCTGAAAATGAGAACGAGGGCCACGACGCCCGCCATTAGGATGGCTCCGGGGAGTATCCAGCGCCATTTGACGCCAGCTGCGATGAGGATTGCTCCGGCGCTGACGCACATGACCATCGTCGCACCGACATCTGGGGCCTTCACAATCGGCGCCACGAAGGCAGCAATGATCAGCAGCGGGATTAGGACGCCTCGCCTGAATTCGCGCGACCTCTGCCCAATCCCGGCATACCATGCCGCAAGCGCCATCAATAGCACGATACGGGAGAATTCGGAAGGTTGAAGCGAAAGACCCGGGAGGTAAATCCAGCGGCAGGAGCCATTCTTCGGTTCCCATAGGAAAACCAGCATGGTTCCGACAATGACTGCGCAGGAGAGCAGCGGCAGAAGGGAGCGGTTGCGCCAAATCGAATGTTTGGACAGGGCGCAAAAAACAGCCATCGCCAGCCCGACAACGGCGGCGATAATCTGTTTCTTCAGGAAGGGAACGGCGCCTCCCGATTGGAATGAACTAGCAGTGCCGACTAGGACAAGTCCGAAAAGCAGAAGCGCCGCCACTGCCATGCATAGAGCGGTAATAGCGTTGCGCACGGCTTGAAATTATTTCACGTAGAGGTTGACGGGTGTGCCGGCGGGGAGCTTCTTCCCTGGCTTGGCGTATTCCGCAGAGAGCTGGGGGTTGAGCCGCTGGACTTCTGAAATCCCCATGGTGTTGGAGATTGAAATCGAGAGCAGGTCCTCGTTGCCGTTGGCGTAGTAGGTGTAGGTCTCGCGCTTAGGCTGCTGGGGGGGCGGCGTGATGGTGGCGGCGCCGTCCTGCGAGGCCGTGTTGATTTGAGGTGCTGGCGGCTCGGGGATGACAGGCATCTCAATTGTCTCGTTCACTACGGGCTGCACTTCGGTGGTGGCCCAGGCGGAGCCGCTGTTTGCCGGCTCGTTCTTGGTTTCAATCTTCTTCGCGGGGGCTGTCGCTGCGGCGGTCGCGGCCTTGCCGGGGATTATCAGCTTCTGGCCTTCGCGGATGGTGTCGCTGGTGAGGCCGTTGGCGGCCTTGAGGTCGGCGACCTTCACGCCATGCTGGCGCGCGATGCGTCCGAGGATGTCGCCCTTCTTCACGATGTAGGTGCCGGGGGCGGCCGCTCCCGCCGCCTTGCGCGTGGATGCCGCGCTGGTGGCCTTGGCGGGAATCTTCAGCTTCTGGCCTTCGCGAATGGTGTCGCTGGTGAGGCCGTTGGCGGCCTTGAGGTCGGCGACCTTCACGCCATACTGGCGCGCGATGCGTCCGAGAATGTCGCCCTTCTTCACGATGTAGGTGCCTTGCCCGGAGCCAGAGGAGACTTTGGGCGTGGTGGCTGCGATGGGCTGGACAATGCCCGCGTATGGGTTGCTGTGCTGCTGCCAGTATTCAGGCGATTTCGCCGGACGCGGATCAGGGTAGCGGACGTTCCCAGGCTGGACAGGCGCCACGGCCGCCGGCATGGGGTTTTCGCCATACGGCGCGGAGAGGTCAGGCTCGGCCGGGCTGACTTCTGAAAATGATCCCGAGCCGCGGGTGATGCAGCCGGATGCGAACACGATGCCGATGCCAAGACCGGCGAGACCAACTAGTTTGCTGTTAGACATTTTTAATATTCCGTTGTTAGTGAGTTAAGGACAGGGGGGTTAGTTGATTTCGGCAACGCATTTCGCGAAGAGGTCCCCGCGTTCCGCGTAGCCGCCGAACTGGTCGAAGGAGGCGCATCCGGGAGCCAGGAGAACTGCCTCACCCGCACACGCATCGCGGGCCGCCGCCAGCACAGCGGTCTTCATCACTTCGCACTTCTCGCACGGAATTGTTCCGTTCCATGCATCGAAAAGCTTTTGCGACGCTTCACCAATAAGATACACTTTTTCCGCGAATTTTTCCAATTGTTTTTTCACGGCGCCGAGATCGGTCTCCTTGAGACGCCCTCCGGCAATCAGTCGAACGGGGCGTCCGGCCATCTCCAGCGAGGCTGCGAGAGCCGCGAGGCTGGTCGCCTTGCTGTTGTCGATGAAGGCCACGCCGCCTTTTTCCGCGACAAGCGCCATACGATGCTTCAAGGGTTCAAATGCGGCGAATGCGGCAGTGATTTCCGTCGGTGAGAGTCCTGCTGCGGCGAGGGCGGCCGCAGCGGCCTCCGCCGCCGGCGCCAACACCGGATTGGCGAAATAACCAGAGGTGGGAATAACCTTAACCCCGAATCCCGAATCCCGAATCCCGAAATTTGAAATTTGGGATTCAGAACCTGGAATCACCACCTGCAAATCCCTTATCGCTTCGGGCGTGGCGATGGCGACGTCGTCCTCGGGGCGGAGGCGGGCGAAGATGCGCAGCTTCGCGGCCGCGTATGCCTCCATCGTCCCGTGGCGGTCGAGGTGGTCGGCCTGGATGTTGAGAAGAATGGCGATGTTCGGGCGGAATGTCTCAACGCCGTCCAGCTGGAAGGACGAAACCTCCGCCACCGCCCATCCATGCGGTTCCGGAGAGATTGCGAGTTCGCTGAGCGGCGTTCCGTAATTGCCGCATGGCGTTGCGTTGCGGCCAGTGGCGCTGAGCGCCTCGGCACAGAGCTTGACGACGCTGCTCTTGCCCTTGGAGCCAGTGATTGCGAGGATGCGGCCGTGCCAGAAGAGGTAGCCGAGTTCGAGTTCGGGGATGGCGCGAATGGAGCGCCTCCGGCACTCGGCGAGCCACTGGTGGTTGGCGGGGATGCCCGGCGAGACCACCGCCAGCGAGATGTTGCAATCGGGGAAGGGAACGTCGCCGTCGAGCATCGTCACTTCGGCGCCCATCCGCTCCAGCAGGGCCTGCGCGGCCTTGCCGCTGCGGCCTGCGCCCATGACGACAACGCGGTGCGGGCCGTCGCCGCGCAGTTCCGGCAGCGGCTGCGCGTAGTGGGCGGGAACTGTGTCCAGCCGCATTCCATGCGACGCCTTGAGGAGGACAGCCGTTCCATGGCGGGCCTCGCGGTGCAGGATGTGGGCCGCGTCTGCCGCGTCCCATGCGTGGAGGATGCGCCCCTTGAAGGCGGGCGTGGCGAAGTTGGCGGCTAGCTTCCCGGTGCAGATGAGGATGTCTTCTGGCGATGTTTCGATTTCGCCGAGGACCTTCGCGATGCCCTGGTGGTATTGGACTTCGTCGCGGCCAAGTTCGAACATGTCGCCTAGCACGAAGGCGCGTGGCGCGGATCCGGCGGGAACGGCCATTGCGAACGCGCGGATGGAGGCGGCCATTGAAGCGGGACTGGCGTTGTAGGCGTCGCAGACCCAGTCGAGGCCGTCGCGGCTGAAGCGCTCCCAGCGAAGCGCCATGGACGGGAGCGAGCGCAGCCGCGCCAGCACTATGTCCCAGGGCGCTCCGCACTCGTGGGCTGCTGCCGAGGCCAGGACGGCGTTGAGCGCGTTGTGCGCGCCGGGGCGGCCGATGGTGATCTCCTCTGGCGCGTCAAGCCCTGGGCCAGAGAGGGCGAAGCGGCATGTGGCTTCGTCGAGGAGACGCGCGACATAGCGGGCGGAGGCAGGCGGTGCCTCGTCGCCGCGAACGACGCACGCGCCGACGACGCGGCACTTCGCCTCTGCGGAGAGTGCGTCGAAGAAGTCGCCCTTGGCGTCGAGGATTGCGAAGCCGGACTCTGGCAGGACGCGCAGGATTTCGGCCTTCTCGTGGGCGATGCCTGCGAGGGAGTCGAAGAACTCGATGTGGACTGGCGCGATGCAGGTGACGATTGCAGCGTCGGGACGCATCGTCCGGCAGAGTGGTGCCATGTCGCCGGGGTGGCTCATTCCGGCCTCGAAGACGCCGAAGGCCGCGTCAGGGGCCATCGCGAGGAGGCTTGAGGGGAGGCCGATGTCGTTGTTGAAGTTGGCGGTCGTGAAGGCGGTGGTGCGCCAGTCGGCGAGGATGGCGGCCGTCCACTCCTTGACGGTGCTCTTGCCGACGGAACCGGTCACGCCTATGATGAAAGGGGCGACGCGGTCGCGCCAGCCGCGGGCAATGCGCTGGAAAGCGGCGAGAGTGTCATCGACGGCAAGCAGCGGCGCCTGACTAGCGACCTGTCCCGCCAAGCCTGCGACCTGCGCCCCCTTTACCAGTGCGGCCGCGGCACCGCCGGCGAGCGCCTTAGCCACATAGTCGTGGCCGTCTGCCTTGTCGCTTTTCAGTGCAACGAAAAGGTCGCCCTGGGCGACCTTGCGGCTGTCGAAGCAGAAACCGGTTATCGGCGCCGTAGGCGGCGCAATCCATTGTCCGCCGCTCCATGCGGCGAGGTCGTCAGGAGAAAAGGTCGTCATTTCTTCCAAATCTGTTCAAGCATTTTGCGTCCGGCCACAAGGTCCTCCTTCAGCACGCCGGCCGAAGGCTCGAAGACGAGGGAGGGCAGGGAGGCCAAAAATGAGAATCCGGGAAAGTCGATGCCGCCGCGGCCAGGGGCCTGGTGGTCTCCGGCGGGGCCGATGACGTCGTGGATGTGGCAGCCCGCCAGATGCGGCATGTGGTGGCGCGCGTAGTCGATGCCGGTGCCGTAGCCGGCGTTCTCCATCACTTGCCCGTGGCCCATGTCATACCACAGGGCGAATGCCGGGGACGAGCCGAACTCATGCACTAGGGCGTCGGCCTCGTCAGGCAAGGGGATGGCGTCGTAAGATGGGAGGTTTTCGAGTGCCAGGCGGATGTGGGCCTGCTCGAATGCCGGAAGCAGCTCGGAGAGCGAGCGGCGGAGGGCGTCCATTGCGGCGCCTATTCCGGTTTCGCGGGCCTTGACCATGCGCTTGAAGTTCCAGCGGTAGAAAAAGCCCTCAGTCTCGTCGTTGGTGATGCGGTTGTGGACCCAGAGCCAGCGGCGTGCCGAGGCTTTTATGCGGCCCGCGTGGAGAACCATCGACGGCGCTCCAGCGTGACTGGCGAAGGCGAGGCATTCCAACACCTTAGCGACTCCATTGGCGCGGGCCTCTTCGTCGGCGTCGGCTATGGAGTAAAGTTCAGGATGCCCTGGCTTTTTGTCGGGCGCGGGGCAGAAGGCGTGGACGCTGGAGATGGCGATGTCGCCGGCGGCGGCGCGTTCAAGGATTTTTCTCGCCGCCTCCTGGCGAAGGCCATAACCCAGCTCCAAGGCTCCAAAGCCCATGGCGAGAGCCTCGTCGACAATCGCCCCGCCGTCGGCAGGGCGTCCATCAAACCAGCATGTACTTAATGAGAACATGAGAGTCGCGGATTCCAAATATAAATCTGGGCAATAAAAAAGCGGCGCCTTTCGGTGCCGCTTCCTGACCCGCGCTAGTAGGAATTGCGGCGGGAGAAAGAACGGATGCGCGAGCGCGCAGCCTTCTTGCGTTTCTTCTCGGAAGGCTTTTCAAAATACCGGTTCGCCCGGATCTGCTTAATCAGACCTTCCTTGTCGAGAATCTTCTTCATGCGCTTGAGCGCACGGTCAATGGTCTCACCCTTTTTGAGTCGAATTATGAGCATAACGGCAATCACCTCCCTTCCTGCGAAAAATTGAACAACCATAATACCATATTGCCGCGATGAATGCAAATTTAGCAATAAGTTTCAAGCCTGGCCGTGCAAATGGCTTGTTCAACGTGCGGTATTGTGATATGATGGATGCCAGTGGACAAAAGCAACATGATCAATGGGTCAGGCGTCAACCCCCAGAAGCGGGATTTCAAGATGGCACCGGCACCTGAACCGCAGTGGATGACCATTGTCGAGGCATGGCGCAGACGCCTCGGGCACGCCCCCTGGCTTCCCGGGACGCGCCTTCCATCGAACACGGAAATCGGCCGCGAGTTCGGCGTGTCCAGGAGCCGTGCCCAGCAGGCCCTTTCCCTTCTGGCCTCCGAGGGACTGCTGGAGCGCATCCCTGGTCGCGGGACTATCGTAACCGAATCGGCGGCGCCGCCCGCGCCCCTACGCCGGATTGGAATCCTCCTCGACGACGACGCCCGCCGCCTCCCCCACTACCAGCAACTGGGCTCGCTCCTCTGCGACGCCCTCGCCAGACGCGGCATCGGCGCCTGGATGCTTCCTGTGGACACATTGAATCCCGCAACGGGGGAAATCGTGGCGAAGGCCGTCCGCGAAGGCGGCGTCTCGGCACTTTTCCTATGTCCGGTGGACTTCCGCCGATACGACGAAATCAGGGCGCTTCGCCCCGGCGTTCCGCTCCTGTGCGTCGGGTCGCTTCGCTCCGTGTACTATGCGCCAGACATCGACATCTACGCCAAGATGGCGGCAGCCCTCCGTCGCGTCGGCGCGCGGCGGCCAGCCTTCGCCATCAACCTCCGCGAGGAGGTGGTCGCCAACGCCTACGCCCCCGGCGGGACCGACGACATCCCGAGCAAGGACTCCCACAACACCTGGGGGGCCATGTTCCGCCTCGCGATGGCCAACGCCGGTTTCAAAATCGACCCCTTGCGTGTCCTCTGGGCCTATCCCGAAAAGCAGGCGTCCAGCGCGCAGGAGGTTGGCGCGACCGCCTTCACCACGGTCAGGCGGCTGCTTGCCGCCACGCCGCGCCCCGATGCCCTGGTGGTTTACACCGACGACCTGGTGCCAGGCGCCGTGGCGGCCATTCTGGAGAGTGGACTCCGGGTGCCGCGCGACCTCAAATGCGTCTTCCATTGCAACACAGGGATGGAGCCCTTCGTCCCCTTCCCGTGCGAGTGGGTCGTGAACGACAGCGTCGCCGAGGCCGAGCTGTGGGCCGGCCGCCTCGACGACCTGCTGTCCGGCCGGCCCCTGGAGCCGCACCTCAAGGACAACCTCCTCCTTCCCGATACTTAGGCTTATCCCCCTGTTTTTCATTACTGGTCGCGTTGCGACCGACGATGATGGACGATTTCCTGCGCGGCGGCGTGGGGGCGTCCGTCATTTCGCCAGCCGGATTGCCGCTTCGCGGCGCCGGCGAAATGCACGGACGCCAGTCCCCCGCGCCGCCGCGCCACCTTGTCGCGACCCTCTCCCCATGCGGGCGCGAAGGTGACGGAAGAGAGAGGGCTTGCGCCAGGCGGGCGTCGCGAAGCGACGATCCGGCCCGACTGGCGAAGAACGCTTCCGCCGCCTTCGCGCATATGATCGCCCCCAATCGTCGCGGCGCAAGCCGCAGTAAAAAGTCTCTGTGAGACAGACAATACTGGTGCGCCGTCTCGCTGTGCGAGCCAGCGGCCCGGATGCCGTCGCATTGATGCAAGCATCATGCGCCCGCACCCAGACCTTGCGACTTCGCCACGGCGCATCAGATTGGGAAACCGCCTCCGGCGGACAGGAAAACTTTGGAAGCAGGTCGCCATACGGACTGGTATTTTTTGACAGGATTAACATGATTCACAAGATTAAGGAATCCTGGAAATCCTGTGAATCCTGTCGGGAAAGAATATTCCCTGACTTCCCGGTTTTCCCATGCCGCAGAGCGGCCTTCCCAATCTGCCGGGGAGCGGCCACGGCCGCGCGGCAAACACGCAGCAGAATGCGCATGCGCATTCCCGGCAGTTTTCAAAGTTCGGCGCGGTAGCGCCCTAAGTAGATTCGTGACTACGCATTTCCCACAATTTTCTTTGAAGAGCCAGATTTCCTCAAGCCACTGCGCCCCCTAAACGCGCCAGCGACAATTGGCACGGATTGGCACGGGATTTAAAGATTTTTCGGTTTTCCCTTTGTCTTTGATGGTAGAATTGATGCCTCAATTCGCAATTTTCATCAACAAACCAAGGAGAAAACCATGCAGAAAAAGTCTGTTCCGTCCGCAAGCGGTGCGGCCCGCGCCACCTTCGCCCTGAGCCTCGCCATTCTCGGCATAAGCGCATCCGCCGCCGACGTGACATTTCCCGCCGCCGGGGGAGGCACTGCCGATCTCGCGTCCGCAGCCGCCTGGAATCTGGAGACCGTGCCGGACAGCTCCAGCAGGATTGTCTTCTCCAAGACGCTGACGGCGACCGCCTCGTCCGACCTGAACTTCGCCGGCTTCTACATGAACGCCTACAACTCGACGGTCACGCTGGACATGCGTGACGAGTCGACCGGTGCCTCGCCCCGCAAGATCGACCTCACAAGCGCCATCACCTTCAAGGGCGTGGAGAAACAGGTCCTGCGCCTCAAGGGCGGCGAGTGGGACATGCATGGCAAGTCCGTCACGATCTTTGCGAACAGTGACTATGGCAACAGCGCGGGCAGCCGTATCGAACTCCTTGACGGCATCAGGATGTACAACGTCGCCAACCTACGTGGCGGCTGGTGGCCGGACGGGAAACACCGCATCACAGTCGCAGGTGCGGGGACAGCCGTCACGGCCGGCGTATTCCAAGTCGCCGCCGGCGGAGGCGTCACCAATGTCGCAACCATCGCGGACGGCGCGACGCTCGTCGTCACGAATTCGGCAAACGGATCCCTTTCCATCGACAAGCCAGACACAAGCGGCAACCAGGCCAAGTTCAGCGGGATATTCGTCACGAACGGGGCGCGGCTTTTGAAGAACGTTGGCGGCCAAATCTACCTCGGGCGCCACGCGGCGGTCGGCAATTTCCTTCGCGTGGAGAGCGGAGCCACGGCATATTTGGGCGGCGTGTTCCACTTCGCCTACTCTGAGGAAGGCACTACCGCGAACAGTTCACGCGACAACCTCATCTCCGTAAGCGGCACGGGGTCGAACCTCCGCATCCCCGGCCTGATGCTCGGATATGGCGGCGCAAGTTCGGGGAACTCGAACAACGTCGTCTCCGTGAGCGACGGCGCCGTCCTCACGAACGCCTACACCTCCCTCCGGGGCCACGACAACGGTTTCGTCATCTCCAATGCGACGATGCGCACGACCAACGGCGGCATTGAATGCCGCGCCGACAGTCTCGGCACGGCCACGAACTGCTTCGTCAGGCTCCAGGGTGCGGCGCCACGGCTCACCGTCGATGGCTCGTCCAGTCCCTGCACCTTCAGCGGGTCGTTCCGCTTCGAATACGACATTCCGGCGGAGGGATATTCCTCCACCCCCGTGACATTGAACCAGTGGGCGACGATGGCGGCGAACACCGAGTTCGTCATCAACGGCGTCCCGGAACTGCAGGAGTCCATGCGGAAGCGGGAAGTCAAGAGCGCCAGCTACCCCCTCCTCAAGGCCAACGCCGGACTCAACACAAGCGGCCCCTCCGCCTCCATTGCCTCCCGCTGCAACACCCGGCTGCCGGAGGGCGCGTCGCTGTCCTACGCGAACAACACGTTCACCCTGAACGTCGAAGTTGACCTGAAACGGGCAACGACGATTGTCTTCCGCTAGCAGTCAAAAGACATGAAAAGCACGCTTGTTGCCCTGGCGGCCAAGAGTTGTGCGGCGCTGCTGGCGGGCGTGGCATTTGCAGGTATCCGGGAGGGATTCGACGCCCCGCCGAAGGACTGCCATCCTGAAATATGGCTTTTCAAGTTCGGCTCGGACACGCCGGACGAGACGATTTCCTACGATTTGGAGCAGCTCCATGGCGCCGGCGTCGCCGGCGTGATGGTCTATGGTTTCGACGCGACGGACGAGAAGCCCTACGGCAGACTGGCGCTCGACGGGCGGCCGAAGGCGGTCGGGCGCTTCCGCCGTCTTCTGCGCGAGGCGGGCCGCCTCGGCATGGACGTGCGACTCTGCATCGGCCCTGCGGGCTGCGGCAACGAGCGCGTCTCACCCGACAACGCGCAGAAGTCTCTGATCCTCTCCTCGGCCGACGCCGACGGCGGCGCTACCGTCAGCGTCCAGCTGCCCAAGGGGGAAGTCGTGATGCCCGCGCGGTGCGTCTGGCCGCCGGCGAAGACCGATTTCGCCTGGGCGCTCGCTCACTGGCACGACATCCGCGTTCTGGCCGCCCCAATAAAGGACGGCGGCGCCGCGCAGGAGGAGATCATCGACGTCACCGTCTTCTTCGACCCCGCCACGGAAACCCTCTCGTGGGATGCGCCTCCCGGCCGCTGGCGATTTGTCCGCGCCGGATGGGTGCCTATGAAGCTTGGCTGGGTCGATTACTACATAGACCCCTTGAGCCGCACCGCGTTCGACGAACACTGGGCGCGCACCGTGCAGCCGATCCTTGACGCCGCCACACCCGAGGAGCGCGCGGCCTTCCGCGGCGTGATGGTCGATAGCTGGGAGGCGGGCGAAGTCGGCTGGACGCAAGACTTCCCAGAAGAGTTCAGGCGGCGGCGCGGCTACGAGGTCTGGCCAGCCATCGCCGCCAAGGCCGGCGTGGAGCTCTCTTCGCCCGGCGGCGCGGCGAAGGCGCGGCGCGACTTCGGCGAGACGCTGGGCGACCTCTTTTCCGACAACTACTACGGCTACATGAAGGAGGTCGCGAACCGGCATGGGCTCGAAGCCGAGGCCGAGGCCTGCGGGCCGCACCAGTCGATGGGCGACATGCGCCGGATGCAGTCGCGCTGCGACCTCGCGACCGGCGAGTTCTGGATGCCCAGCGCGCACCGCTCCCACCAGCAGCAGCGCTTCATGCTGCGCGACGTGGCCACGGCGGCCCACGTGTACGGACTCCCCGACGTCCGCGCCGAGTCCTTCACCACGATGGGCACGCACTGGGAGGAGTCGCCCGCCATGTTCAAGGTCTGCGCCGACCGGGCGTTCTGCGACGGCCTCACGCGCGTGGTTTACCACGGGATGCTCGTCAGCGACCCCATCGGCGCGCGGCCCGGCCCCACGCGCCGCGCCGGCGCCTACTACAGCCCCAAGGTGACCTGGTTCCCCCTGTCCGCGCCGCTCAACCGCTACTTCGCCCGCTGCTCGTGGATGCTCTCGCAGGGACGTTTCGCCGCCGACTGCCTTCTCTACGCGGGCGACGCCCTCGGCCTCTTCATCGGCCTCAAGACACCGGAGGACGCCCTCGGCCCCGGCCACGACTACGACCTCTGCCCCACCGAGGCGCTGCTCAAGGCGCGCGTCGAGGACGGCGAAATCGTCCTCCCCTCAGGAATGCGCTACATGGCGCTCTATCTCTCCGACAAGAACCCCAAGTCTGTTTCCGCCGGAGCAGGGGCGCACCTGCCGACCGACGAAACGCCCCATGTCTGGCCGATTCCGCCGGAAGCGCGCGCAAAGATCAAGGCGCTCAAGGGCGACGGCGCGACGGTCCTGGAAACGCGCGCCGAGCGCGACGCCTTCGTCGCCTCCGGTGTCCTTGCGCCAGACTTCGAGGCCGTGGGGATGCCGGAAGGGGCAATCGACTGGATTCACCGCACCGGCGCCGGCGAGAACGGGGCAACGGACATCTACTTCGTCTCGAACCAGGGCGAACGTGAAATGGGGTTCGACGCCCTCTTCCGACAGACTTCCAGTCGCGTCGAGTTCTGGGACGCCGTGACCGGCAAACGCCGCACCGCCCCATCCGCGCCGACAGGGCTGGGTCGCGTGAAAGTGCCTCTCGTCCTCGCTCCCGGCGGCTCCATTTTCGTGGTCTTCAACCCCGATTCGCCAGTTGAAATTTTGAACCACGGAATAGACGGAACACACGGAAATAGAATGGCGCTGGATTCCAATTGGTCCGTCTCGTTTGACCCGCGCTGGGGCGGGCCGGAAGAGACGCTGGCAAACTGGACGCTGCACGTCCCAGGTGCCGACTGGTCGCGCCACTCCGACCCGCGAATCCGCTTTTACTCCGGCACGGCGACCTATCGCCTCGCCTTCGACCTTCCAGAAGGCGTTTCGGCCGCCACTCTCGACCTCGGCGCCGTGCGTGACGTGGCCGAGGTCTCTCTCAATGGCGAATCGCTCGGCATCCTCTGGACACCGCCCTTCGCCGCGGCCGTCCCCGCCGGGCTTCTGAGGCCAGCGGGCAACGTCCTTGAAGTCCGTGTGACGAACCTTTGGAAAAACCGTCTCGTGGGCGACGCCGCGCTCCCGCCAGAATTGCGCGTCGCTCAAACGCCGCGCAACCCCTTCGCCCCCGGCGCGCCGCTCCTTCCGTCCGGGCTTCTTGGCCCCGTGCGCCTCACCCTCTCTGTCGCACGTTGAAGTCTTGCCTCTGGCATGATACTATTGACATTTGTGTCATTCATTATGAAACTCTCCACATCCCCTGACCGCGTGCGCACGCCCTTGCGCATTGACCTTGAACGCATCGGCACCGTCCGCCCGCGCACTGCCTGCGAAATCGGCCCATCCAATTGGACCCTTGGCTGCGAAACGCTCGACCGCGACTTCGCCGACTGGGACCAGTACCGCGACTACATCGCCCCGCTGGGTCTCAAGACCATCCGCCTCCAGGCCGGCTGGGCCAAGTGCGAGCGCGTTCCCGGAACCTACGACTTTGCCTGGCTCGACCACATCGTCGATGACGCCATCGCGCGCGGCCTCGACCCAATCCTTGAAACGGACTACGGCAACCCGATTTACCCCGGAGGCGGCGGATGGGACCTCGCCGGTGGCTTCCCAACCTCGCCGGAGGGGCTAGCCGCCTGGGACGCCTGGGTCGATGCCCTGGCGAGCCACTTCGCGGGCCGTGTCCGCGACTGGTTCATGTGGAACGAACCTGACATTCTGCCCGGGGATGGTTCCACCCCCAAGACGCCTGGGCAAATCGCCGCCTTCAATGTGCGCACAGCTCGGATTATCAAGCGCATTGTCCCCGACGCCCGCATCGCTGGCCTCTCCCTCGCGCATAACAGCTCCGAACTTCTCGAAGAGTGCATCCGCGCCATCGGCGCCGATGGCGCGCTTTTCGACTGGTTCATCTACCACGGCTACGCGGAAGCCCCCGAGTCCTCCTACGAGAACGTCGAGGCGCAGAAGGAGATTGTGGCGCGCCTCGCGCCCCACGCGCGGCTCCGCCAAGGCGAGAACGGCTGCCCCAGCGAGATGGCCCACTGCTTCGCCCTCCACAAGGTCGCCTGGAGCGAGTATTCGCAGGCGAAGTGGGACCTGCGCCGGATGGTCGGCGATCTCGGCCACGGCGTCATGTCCAGCATCTTCACCATCTGCGACTTCAACCACCGGGGGCGCGAAATCAACCGCAAGGGGCTGCTCCGCGCCGACGAGGACCACCGCGTCATTGGCGTCAAGCGCGCCTACTATGCCGTTCAGAACCTCGCCTCCGTCTTCGGCGGGGAGGAATGGGCGCCTACCCCCTTCCACTCCGTCGATAATACGCTCTCCGCATACGCCTTCACTTCTGAAGGTGAGGCGGCACGCCGGCGCGTATTCGCCTTCTGGGTCCACGGCCGCGCCTTCGTCTCGCCTGAAGTGGCCGGCGATGCGCCCGGCATCCACGCTCCGGCGCCCGACATCCGCATCATGCCATACGAACGCCCCGGCGATTCCTTTGAAACCCGCCCGGCGGTCTTCGAGGACATCGGCGGCCAGCCTTTGCGCGACCCGGTGTGGGTCGATCTCCTCACTGGCCGCGTCTATGCCTTCCCGTGCGAAAATGTCGTTCCCTGCCGCGACCGCGTCCGCTATCTCGACGTCCCCGTTTACGACTCGCCCTGCCTCCTCGCCGAGCGCGACGCCATCCCATGGGATCCGCTGCCAGTGCCCTGACGCCGAATCTTTGAATCGCAAGTGCCTACCCCAAACCCCTCCAGCCGAGACTTTCCCCGTTTGCCCTCCGCATGGCGTTGCGGTATGATAAAAGCCGCAAACGATAAGGGGCGTGGCTTCATGAAGCAGATCAACACCTGCACCAGCGACTTTCAGGATCTCATCGAGAGCGAGAGCATCTACGCCCGCGACGAGCGGCGATTGCATCCTCGCCGAAGAGATGTGCTAGCGCCATTTGGCACGGATTGGCACGGTTTTTCGGCTCCTTGCGTCTTTTCCTGCGGCCGGGATGGTAGAATTGTTGGCGCGGCTATTCAAGTAATGAGCCCATAACTATGAAAATCCCAGCATTCCTCTGCGCCCTCTTCATTCCCCTCTGCGCCATCTGCGCCGAGCCATCCCTCTCGTCCTTCACGACTAGACCGTCGGACAACTTCTTCGCGCGGGGAAGCGAGGCGGGAACGACCCTGACGGTGACTGGCGCCACCCCAGGCGCGACGCTGCCGGTCAGGCTGTCGGTCTTCGACTTCACCCGTACCAACGCCGTCGCGACAATGCGCGGCGAAATCGCCATCGACGGCGAGGGGAAGGGCGCGACGACATTTAGACTCCCGACGGACCGCTACGGCATCTTCTACGTCAGCGCGGACGTCGGCGGGCTGTCGCTCCCGAAGGTGGGCACCGGCCCCAGGGGCTTCTTCACCTACGGGGTGCTGGAGGACCCGTCGAAGATGCCCGACCTCGACCCATGGGACGCCTTCCTGGGATGGCACGGAGGCTCGTCGCCATGGCTCTGGTTCCGCGGCGGCTTCGGCAGCTCGAATGGCGGAACATACAGGCCGTCCACCAACAGGTTGACCATCACGACGCTTCACCGTTCGTGCGGCGAACACAAGATGGGCAAGCGCTTCTGGTCGATGACCACCAACGAGGAGGTCCGGGCGGAATACAGGGACAACCTCGCCAAATACGTCAATGCGGCCATCGAGGCCGGTCCCGGCCGCCAGGGGCGCCGCATCTACGAGCCACTGTGGGAGCCGAACCTCCGCGCGCCAAGCCTGGAGGCCATTGTCGCCGCGCAGAAGGTCGCCTGGGAGACCATCCACGCGCTCGACCCCGACGCGCTCGTCGGCGCCTACACGTCGAGCGGCATCGACCTCCGCTTCCTGCGGGCGCTCATGGAGGCCGGGCTTGGCAACTACATGAACGCCCTGACCGTCCACCCCTACAAGGGCATCCCGGAGACGAGCGGCTACATCGACGACATCCGCGGCATGAAGCGCATTCTCCGCGAATACATGGGGCACGACATCCCGATGTTCGCGACGGAGGCGGGGATGAACGAGTGGAACACCATTGAGGGCGACTGGCGCAAGCTCTGCGGACAGCTGCGGCAGGGGATCATCCTCTTCGGCGAGGGATTCCAGTTCTACATGCCTTTCTACGGTGGCGACTACGGCGCCGACAACAACGACCAATCCGACGGCGACTACGGGCTGCAATACAATTCGCAGTACCCGAAGGTGCGCTACGGGCCCAAGATCACCCAGCCGCGCCCGATCTTCGGCGGGTTCGCGGCCTTCGGCCGTCTCACCGAGGGCCACCGCCCGACCTGCGCGATCGAGTGGCTTGCCGAAACGGTCCTCGGCTACGCCTGCGCCGACAAGGCGGACAGGGACGTCGTCCTCATTCTCTGGGACTGGGGCGGACGCGGCACGACGGTCGAAATCCCCGTTGGGCGCGAGGAAATAGACGTCGCCGACGTGATGGGGAATGTGACGCGCATGGCCGCCCCCGGCGGCACGCTCCGCCTGACGCTTTCCGAACTTCCGCAATACATTCTCCACGCCGACCCTGCCATCTGGGGGCGCGAGGCGCAACAGCGGCTCAATTGGAGCGCGCGGCGCTTCAAGGGCGCGAACGAACTCGCCCCCGTTGGAGTCGCGTCGTTCACGCCGGCCTTCGCCGGCGACGGCCCCGGCGTCGCCGTGACGCTGGAGAACCGCACCGGTGAGCCGCAGACGGTGATGCTTGAAACGCGAATCCCCGGCGAGCCGCTTTGCCGCAAGTCCGTTGCCATCGATCTCCCGGCGAACGGCGAGAAGCGGGTCGTCGTGGCTTTCGAGGGCTTCAGGCCCGATCCGACGCGGGTCTTCGAGGCCGTTGCGCGCGTCGTTCCGCGCGAGGGATCGGTCTTCGAGATGAAGGAGCGCTTCAACTTCCTGCCCATTCCCGGCTCGTTCGACTTCGATGGCTGCCATGTGGAGCTTGACTGCGATGGGCGGTATCTGCATTTCGACGCGACCGTGGAGGATGCCACTCCTGCGACCGGGCCTAGCGGCTGGTGGAGCTGGAACGCCGACTCCATGCAGATCGCCCTTGCGAGGGAGGCGCTGCGCGAAAGGACTCAGAACGATGTTGCCGATGCCTTCAACGAGGCGCGGTGCGAATACACCGTGGCGAAGACGGAGGCCGGCGACGAGGTTTGCCGCACGATAAGCTGGGACCTCGCGCGCTTCCCGTGCGGCCAGGGCAGCGTAGGCGTCGTCGATGCCGCGACTGCGCCGCGCTCCGTCTGGCGCGAGGGGGATCGGTGGCGCTACCGCGTGTCAATCCCGTGGGAGTTCGTGAACCTGGCGAGCCCTGCGGCCGGCACGACAATACGCTTCGCCGTCCAGACCAACGACCGCGTTCCCGGCGAAAAGGGGCTGCGCCAGACCGAGTGCTTCAGGATGAAGGTCGGTGCGCCGGGCAACTTCGGCTGGGGAGTCATCAGGAAATGAGCCTCGTGCTGGCAAGCCTTCTGGCGGGGGCGCTGCAGTTCCACGGCATCCTCGGCCAGAGCGCCGCCCCCGGCGAACCGCCACTTCGGTTCACCGGGGTGAAGTCCATCGTCGAGCTGCCGGGGGAGAGAGTCCTCTTCATCGGCGACGGCGGCCGCCTCTATGAAATCGACGACGGCCGCCCCGTCTTCACAGGCAAGGCGGCAAAGGGGAACTTCCTTGACTTCGACGGGACGACGCTCCGGTCGATTGGCCAATACACCGGGGTGTGGGAAATCGACCTCGACACGCTGGAGCCACGCCAGACAATCTCGCCGGGCAACATCCGCTGGGATCTCGCGGGCGTCCGCCCCGACGGCGACGGGCACCCCTTCGCCGGAAAGTGCAAGTTCGTCACCTGGGACCCGTCTGGCGACAGGGTGGTCGCCTACAACGCACGCGGCGCGGAAGTCGGTGTCCTGATGCCCACACCGAAGCGGAAGGAGAACTGCCGCATCGAGGGTTTCGGCTTCCTGCCGGACTGCGGCGACCTGGTGATGGTTTCGTATTGGCCGGACATGAGGATCCGGCAGTTCCGCGCCGACGGCTCGGAGGTAGTTGGCAATGGCTGGCCGTTGCGGCGCGGCATGGGCTTCCTGCGGACGAGCGGCGGACGGCTCCTCCACTGCGGGGTGGGTTCGATATTGCCCCTTGCTGGCGACATGGGCAGATTCGCAAAGGGCATGAAAGTCGGCCGAGAAACGGTTCTGACGGGATACGCCCGCCAGGGAGGGCGCGAGTTCATCGGCACGAGCCAGGGGCTCTACGTGAAGGAGCGCGGGGAGACCTCCTTCAACCGCCGGTTCGGCGGCATTGGGCGGCTAACAGCCCTGGCCGTTTGCGACGGGAAGGTCTTCATGTCAATGGGCGAGAAGATACGTTGGATGTATCTGGATGGCGACGGGAACGAGCCCTTCGGGTCGTCCGACGCGCTTGAGATGCGGATAGACAACGGGAAGAACTGGAAAGACCGAATCCTCGACATCGCGCCATTGGGGCCTGGGGTCCTGGAAGTCGCGGCGGGGGACGCCGGACGCTGGCGCTTTTCGCTGACACCGCCCCTGGACTACGCCAACCACCGCAACTACTGGACGCAACTGTCCAAGGATCATCGCGAGCGCGTGGAAGCGAAGCAGGGCGCGTTGCCGTCGCCGTCGGAATTGGCGGCTGCCCTGGCCGCTTCGGACATCCCGGGTGGATTCGAGATTGGCAAGTTTGCCTTCGGCGGCGAATGGCTCGTTGTGGAGGATGTGAAGAACCACAGACTTCTGCGCTTCCGCTGCTTTTAACTCCTTAGATTTACCCTAATGGAAAATACGCGGCCTCGCAATTGCGTGGTCTGGGGCGCTTTGGTATGATTGAATGGTGATTTGAAGAGGTAGGATGTGAGGCATCCCGGCAAAGACATGAGTGGGCGAAGGAAATATGGCTTCTATGCCTCATGGCTGTGGGCATGGGCCGCGATTGTCTGCTGGGGGGTGATGTTCCCCGTCGGCGACCTGCTGATGAAGGAGGGGAGCATGCCGCCGGCGTCCGTAGGCGCCGCCCGCTACCTGCTTTCCGCTCCGGCCTTCCTTGCGGCGGGGTTCGCCACCAGGCGCCGCGCGATGCTCCCCCATGGACTGCGCGACTGGATTTCGCTGTCGCTCTTTGGCCTCATAGGCTCCGCCGCAATGGCGCTGCTCCTGTTCCATGCCCAGGAAAGCATACCTTCGGTCAACGCCTCATTAATGGAGGCGTACGTTCCCATGCAGGTCCTCGTTCTGGCGATGCTGGGCGGCTCGCGGACGACATGGCGCCATGTCGCAAGTGTGGCTGCTGGCTTTGCGGGATGCCTGCTCGTGCTGCGGGCGCTTGACGGTTCCGGATTCCGCCTCGCCGCTCTTTCGCGCGGCGACCTCTTCGCCTTTCTTTCGGCGCTCTGCTGGGCAATTTACACCGCATGGAGCCGGCCGCTCGTCAGCCGGCTCGGAAGCCTGCCATTTACGGCATGGACAGTCCTCTTCGGGGGGCTGTGGCTTGTCGTTTGGCAAATCGCATGCGGGGCCGGGGTCGTTGTGCCGCGCACGGGCCTTGAGTGGCGCTGCATACTCTTCCTTGCCGCCTTCCCGACAGGCATAGCGTTTTACGGGTGGAACGCGGCGCAGAAGGGGGTGTCGCTCGCCCGTCTGAGTTTCCTCGAATACTTTCCCCCGCTTGTCTCCGCCATCGCGGGAGTCCTCTTCTTTGGCGAGCGGATAACAGGCTGGCAGTGGCTTGGCATTGCTGTCGTGATACTGTCGCAGCGGTTGCTCCCACGCGACGCGGAATAACTTCGCGCCAACGCATGGTTGACTTTGCGGGCCGGTTAGGGTAGAATCGTTGCGATGAACAAAACCATTACGCACTCTATCGCGTGCGCCATGTTGGGCGCGGCGCTTTTCCTATCAACAGCCTATGCGGGATCCCTGCGCATAGTTTCGCCGGAAGAAGGCCAGACGGTCTCGGCGTTGACGGATGTCCAGCACGAGTTCCTATCCCTGCCAAAGGCCGAGCGCACGAAATGGATGAGCGACGCCGGGCACCGGAAAGACCTGCGCGGCCCGCGCAAGGGTAAGCCGCTCCCGACGATCCTCCGCTGGGAGGACGACGCGGCGGCCGGCGGCGCGCGCCGCTCATACGTCGTCGAGGTTCGCCGCGCGTTGGACGGGCTTCCCGTATTTCTTGACACGACATCCGGCAATTCAATCAAGGTCCGCAATCTCGAAATCGCACGTACCTGGAATTGGACGGTTCGCGCCATGGAGGGCGGCCGCATAGTTGACGAAGTCTCCGGTTCCTTCAAGACCGAAGACCTCGCGCCCCGCGTCATCGACGCCGGCGCCGTGCCCAACGTCCGCGACATCGGCGGGCGCAAGGGTCTGGACGGGCGCCGCATCCGCCAGGGGCTTGTATTCCGCACGGCGGGCATCAACTCAAACGCCAGGAAGATTTACTACACCATGGAAGAGCTCCTCGCGAATGACACAACGGGGGAAGTCGCCGCGCGCAGCGAGGCCATCCGCGCCTACGAGGCGAAGCTGAAGGCGTTGAGGAATTCTCCGGGAACGGTGAAGCCGCTGGACTTCCCGCTCAGCGGCGAATGGACCGTCTTCTACCCCGACACCGAAGTCTTCAAGGAAAAGGGCGATGCCGCAATCAAGAGCCTCGGCGATGAAATTCCGGTGGACTTCCTCGGCGCCGTGCCTAAGCTCATCGCAGCCGACTCGACGAAAACGGTCACCCTTGGCAAGCCGAAAGACCGCCGCGGTCCTGCGGTGCTGATGCAGTGCGTTGAGTCCGACGCCGATGGATGGGCCGTGATTTCCTGCGGCGCCGATTGGTACTGGTCGCTGCGAGTGGGCGGCGAGATCATAGCCGACTACACCTCGCAGGGCAATGCGAAGCCAGTGTCCATAGACAACTACACCCTCCTGATACCAGTGCGCAAGGGGCGCAACCTCGTCGTCGTGACTGTCGAATCCGGAGCCGCTGGCTGGACCTGGCTGTCGCGAAATGCCCCGCCCGAGCCCCTTTCAAAGGCAATAGAAGGGGCTCTCAAGGCAGTCGCCTCGAACAAGGAGAACTTCTTCCGCGTGGAGAAGGGCGTCGAGAAGGGCCTTTCCCGCGTCAACGACGGCAACCGCCATCTGCTTCTTGACACCATGGCGATTAAGACCGACATCGACTTGCGCTCCGACGGCGAATGCTGGGGGATGGAAGGATCGCCCCTCGGCAATACCGTCGAATGGGTGCATGTCTCGTCGTCGGCATACGCCGGCATGCAGGAAGACTGGGGCCGCGAGCAGTTCACGAAGGTCTTCCGCGTCTTCCTCGACAAGGCCAACTACCCGATTGCCTTCCACTGCATAGCGGGCCGCGACCGCACCGGCGCGGTGGCCTTCATTGTCGAGGCCCTTCTCGGCGTGGACGAGGACGAGATGCGCAAGGACTGGGAAGTGACCGTTTTCCAGGACGGAGACCTGAATTTCAGAACCGACCGGCTCTACGAGAAGCTTGTGGCCGGATTCGACAGATGGCCAGGCGAAACGCTCCGCGAGCGCGTTGAGGCATACGTCATCTCGCTGGGCTTCACGAAGGAAGACATCGCCTTCCTCCGCGACTGGCTCCTTGAGCCGTAGTAGAACTACTTCAGCAGCCGCACGTTGCGGAGCCAGAAAGTCAGGCGGCGACCCCTCGGGGCGCCGCCTAGCCGTATGGAGACGACGCCTCCGGCATCGGGAGGCAGCGCGACGCGCCGCACTTCCCAGTCGAATCCAGGCGGCGCATAGTGGAGGTTGACGGAGTGCCCATCTGCCCATGTCGGCATGAGCACTGCGGAGTTGTAGTCGTTCTCCACTTTGTCCTGCTCGCTTTTGACTTCGAATTCGAGCATTTTTGCTCCGGCAAAGGACTCTTCGGGAAGTTTTAGTTCGTGCCGGGGCATGAACCAGGGGCCGGTCTCGCCCGACCATCCGACATCCCAGCGGATGGCCTCCTCACCTTCGTCGTAGATGCAGGAGAATGTCTGCGCGGAGTCGTTGCGAATCCAAAGGGCTGGATTCTCAAGCGCAAGAGGAACCACCTCGCATGCGGCGAGGAAGCGTGTCTTGTCGAATACTGGGATGTTTGCGGCCGTGGAGAGCCCTGCGTTTGAGACGAAGCGGATCTCCAGCATGGTGTCGAGCGGGCCGTCGGCGGGCGGCGCATAGCGCACCGGCAAGGAGACATGCCCCCACGCCGGCAGGACGATTTCGTCCGGTGCGCCCGGCAGGGTGCCGTCGGGCGAAGCCGCCAGCCGTCCGCGCTTCTCCTCGCCGGAGAAGTTCCAAAGTTCGACGGTGAGGGCGCCGCTTCCCTTGGTGGTGAGTTCCGCGTGGCTCTTGTGTCCGGCGATTTCGAAGTCGGCCGAGAGTTTCGGGCGAACGACAACGGTCAGGTCCTCGCCTTTGGCCGCCTCGTAGCGGATGACGCGTCCGCGCGGCGGAGCCGGGATGTCCGGTGCGAGGCCCAACGGGCCGGTAAGGTATTGCGGGTAGCGCTCAGCCGTGAGCGCAAGGGTATTGTTCGTGATGGCGGGCGCGGGGCGCGGCGTACCCATCATGTCGGTGAGATGCAACGGATGGGGAGACAAGCCCCCAGCGCCACCTGACAGCGAAAACGGTCTTGCCAGCGTGTCTTCAGGATGGATAGGCCCCTGCATGGCGGTGTCAACTTCGGAAACGCTCCAGAAGACCAGCGTCTGGGAAGGGCCGGGGGAATCGTAGAGGAAGGCGCGAATCCCCTCGCCGACCTTGACTTCTCCCAGGAGCCGCGCATTGCCGAGTTCTCCCGTAAGCGTCGAGAGCGCGGCGCAGATGGGCTTCACATGGCCGTCGCGGCGCATCGTGCCCCAGTCCTTGCGGCCTCCGCGCTCGTTGTAGCAGCCGAAGAGGAATAGCCATGAGCGATCGACACCGCCCATCTGCTGCAGGATCGCGCCTTTCGGGCACCACTCCGCCCAGACCATTTCCTGCTCCGGCGTGTGCGCCTTCAGCCCCGGGCGGACGCCGTCCTCGGTCGAGTCGCCTTCCAGGTTCGTGCCGAACTCGGTGAGCCACACGGCCCAGTCGGGGCGGCCGCACTGCGCGAGGAAGGCGCGGAGGCGGCGGTTCCAGTCCGGGAGGCGCGCCGGCTCCAGATAGGTGTGGATGTTGAAGATGTCGGCGTATTTCTGGAATTCGTTCGCGGCGAGGCAGTCGCCGAAATCCTTGTCCGGCACGTCGGCGAGGGCGCCGGGGAGGACGGGCTTGGCCGGGTCGGCGGCGCGCACGGCGAGGGCGAAGACCTTGAAGGCGGCGGCGTATTCCCAGACCGGTTCCGGCACCATGGAGAGATCGGGTTCGTTCCAGAATCCCCAGGCGTTGTAGGCGTCGCCGAAGGTTGGCACGGCGTTCGTCATGAGCGTGTAGAGCGCCATGAGGTCGGTCGGGAGGTGGCGGCGGCCGATCTCCTCGCCGCCGGCGTGGTCGGGCGTGCCGGCGAAGATGCCGGTCGTGACGAGGCCGTTGGCGCGGAGGTGCGCGGCGTTGTCGAGGCGGCGGCCGTAGTCGTAGACGCCCGGCTCGGGGTTCATGTGTTTCCACACCATGCGCTCGCGCGTCTGCACGATGCCGCACTTGCGCATGAGCTCGCAGACGACGCGGAAGGTGTTGCCGCCGTACCACGGGCAGTCGAAGGTCTCGGCGCGATGCGAAAGCGCCGAATCGACGGCGAAGGGGGAATCGGGGTTGCGGCAGGGGTCGCGCCGCACGACGCAGAAGTCGAACGGCGGCACAGCCGCCGAAGTGACGAGTGACGTGACAAGAGAGGAATCCGTTTCGACTCGGTAGAAGCCCGGCGGAAGAGGCGCAAGCTCCAGCCGCCCGTCTTCTGGCCATTGGCCATGCCGTACCTCGTTTCCGCGCCAGTCGAAGAGACACCACGCCGCCGGCGGCGCGGCGGCGGCAAAACGCGGCGCTTCGTCTTCGGTAAACATCCATCCGGGAGCGGGCGTGGCGACCGCAACCGCAGACGAAACCGCCTCATTCGCGCAGAGGACGATGCAGAGGGTCGCGAAAATTGTCTGGAAGGGATGCCCCTTGCGTTCCTTTGGGTTTCTCATCGTTGCGTTCCTCATTTTTCTTCACCGACACTGCGGGCTTGGCGGAGGGCTCGGAGGTAGGCGTCGCCGTTGTGGAAGTCGGGCATCAGGTAACAGCCCTCGGTGTATTCGTTCCAGGCGTTGACGAGGATCGCGCCGGGGCGCTTCGGGTCGGAGGCGGCCAGGCGCAGCGCTTCGCGGACGCATCGGCCGAATGTCTCCGGCGAAAGGTCTCGGATGATGCCGAGGTAGGGGTACTGGAGCTTCTTCCACGGGAATGGCTCGTCGAGGCGG